>JACCDT011004873.1_pt1 | contig 41864 bp, 53 predicted proteins | sample 7446291 | NCBI WGS metagenome assembly JACCDT01 (sample SAMN15323446, study PRJNA562643) | freshwater metagenome | isolation source: river surface water | place: USA:Blue River Watershed | collected 2017-08-17
ATTTACGGCGACTCGCGGGCGGTTGTTATGCTGAAGCACCCGTCATATCCAACCCTTACCCGCCAAAAACGTATTAACTTGCGTCTCGACGGCTTGGTAGCCAGACGCATTAAGATGAATGGTGTCGGACCTCAGTGCTACGGGGATTGTGCCGTTAGGTTCCGTCGCAAGAAACGAGCGAATATCGAAGCTGTTGTTTGGGTATGCAGCGAGTATGGCATTATTGAGTGCCACAATATCTGCGTATCGCTGCGTTGTATTATCCTCAGTCGTTGCATTAAGCACTGTCAGTATCAAGTACCGGGAGTGAGAGAGATTTGCTACAGCGGACGCAATATCAGCTAGTACAGTAGACTGGAAGCCCGCATCCACCGTGTTATTGCGACCCATCCAGAACACGCACGTCCAGTGTCGGCCACGGATTTTATCAGCAAGGATGCGATTTAGGATTTGCCCAGATTTTTCTCCGCCAACCCCTCCGTTATACACTGGCGTTCCGGGATGCGCTTTTGCAAGCACCGATGGGTAATCGCTCGTATAGAGCACTGCTCCAGAGCCAATCGTCAGCGAGTCCCCCCAACAAGCGGTGGCGGCAGCCGGAGCAAATCCGTGGCTGTCTGCTCCGGGTGATAGCACCTCCACTGTAAACCCCTGCAACTCATGCCATTCACCATTTGATGACAGCGACCCGCCAACGCTTGTCCTAATGTCCAGTGTATTATCTACCAACATATTGACTGTTGCAGATGTAGGGCCACCGGAGGTGTTTGTGCCAAAGAAGCTACCAGTCCCGTCAGTTGTGTTTGCTGAACCTTGCCCCATTTGAGACTGCGCACGCAATACACTCGTGCCGTTGGCTTTAACATATAACTCTACAAAAAAAGATACTCTCTGCGCTGTGGCTCCAATACCACCAGAAATCTCAGCAACTGATACCCCGCCAATGACGATGTAGAGTCCTTTGCCTGCAACTGCGGGCGTGTAAAACTGGATTACGCCACCAATGCGAATTGTTGAGCCAACAGGAACATCAACTGCTTTTAGCGGCACAGAGGCAAGAACTAGCGCCCCCGCTCCCTGCCGAATCCAAGTCCTTGCGGATTGCGCGTCGCTTAATACGACTTTTGATGCGCCTCCGATGTTTTGTCTGGCATTTGCCTGCTCTGTTGGCGTCAATCCCTGATCGTCAGAATCCACACGAGGGTAGCGTGCGTCAGCTTGTAGTTGGGTAATCCCCGGCGGTACTTTAGCCATCTTTTACGCCCTCCAAACAATCAGTTTTTGCGCCGTAGCGCTGCGTGCGTAGATGTCGCCGACAGGGATGCCAGCAAGGAAATCATCGCCAGCAAGCAGCGCCTGCCCTGTAGTCGTCGGCGCAGCCGCGCCAGATGCGACCACCTGATACTCGATGTCGTAGGCCGTGGCGTTGCAGGCGGCGGACATGCGGAGGGAGCGGGTCGAGGTCGTGGTTGTAGTGATGAGTTGATAGGTGCTGGTCAGAGCGCCGTTGAAGACCTCGGAATATGTTACTGGAGATCCACCGGAAGATACAAGTTGCGGGACTGCTGCCCCAATTTTCTCGAACATGTCGTTATCCTCAGGTTCCGATAGCAGCAAGTGAATAGGAATATGCAGTAACCCCTGACACCGCAGATGGAGTCAACTTGAGTTTGTACAGGTCAATACCAGTGATGCGGATAGTACTTACTGCATCAGCAAGGCTGATAGTAACTGCATTGTTTGCCAAATCTTTGGCAGTCTGGTAAGTTGTATCGAATGCACTATCTGCCCAAGACAGAGCGATAGTTCCAGTCCCGCTTCCGGTTGGCTTGACTGTGAGAGTGAACTCACAGTCTCTTGCATCAAATCCACTGGATGCGTCAATTGTGATAGTGGTGGGATCCACTACCGAGCAATTAGATGCAGAGTGGATAACTCTATTTGTTACAGGCATAGCGCACCTCGTCAGTATGTTACGCTTGGAATCCCCAAGGAACGGGGAGTTGTTTTGTAGGTGCGGACAACATGGAAAAGATCCAAGTTGAGAGTATGTCCAAAGAATGGTGCGGCCCCATGATCCGCAGAGAAGAAACACGCATACAAATCAACAGTAGGAATGTTGGCTGTGTGAGTGTATTTCAGCGTCCCATTCAGGTAATACTTGATCTCAGTGGATGTTGCCACGATAATGAAGGTGTACCGCGTGTCTGGAAGTGTTGATCCAGCAGTGCTATTCGCAGTTCCGGTGGAAGTTCCCCCGGAGCGCGTGACATAATATAGATATGAATCATGGTTTTTCCAAACCATATGCACACCATCCTGCAAGTCACACCCGTAGCTAACATCTCCAATTAAGGCATTCGCCTGCAAGGAAATACCAATATAAGGCTCTGCAAGATTCGGAGCCATCGTAAAGCTTGCAACCAGCACAATCGGTTCAGCAGAAAGTTTGAATGGCTTGTTGCTGCCGCTGCTGCTCTTGACTAGGAATTGCCCCTCAGACGCACCTGTTCCAGTGAACCTCCAGATGCCAGTTGCATCAGTCATGCCAGTAGTAGTTGGGGGATAGGTTACTGCCCCATTAGTTGCTGTAACATGGAAGTGGCTTCTTCCTGTCTCCTCAACACAATCTGTCCATGGCCCTGCCATCTTGTGCAGGCTCTCCATGATGTATTCGATAATTTCCGCATCTTGTGCAGTTCTGCTATTGATGCTGCGGAGAGGAACATACCCAAGATTTGCTTCGGATACAGACCAATTTGCTTGCGTGTTGCCCGGAGAATCAATCAGTGCGCGAATCCAATCACCGATATCAACAACCACCCCAGACGGCAAGGTGCCTGCAACACTGATGCGCCACATGTTGCCTTTCATAATTGCGCCAGCTACCCCTGTGCCCCCAGTAGCTGGATATGCTCCACCGGAAGCATCAAAGTTTCCGCAATCACGAAGAGCCGAGGTTGCAAGTGCATCTGCATAATCTTTGGCGTCATCAAGAACAATTACGTCTTGGCTATCTGCGTAGTCCTTTGCATCCTGCAGGGAATCGGAAATGGCCGCAGCCTGCAAAGTCGACACAGGTTTGTCTGCATCTGCCGTGTTATCCACATTCTCCAGATCAATATCTTCTGCGGAAGTCATCGGTTCCCAGACAGTTGGACTTACAGAGGCAAGTGCAAAGTGGCCCTTACCAACTACATGGCCAACCTTACCTACATCCGCAAGACTAACTGCCTGCGCGTCACGGGCTGCGTAACTTGCAAACTCCCAGTTGGCGATGCCGTGTCTATCGCCAGTTGGGATTGTGCTATGCTCAATCATTACTGAGTCCCCAAGTTGAAGTTGTATTTTCCTGCGGATGCTCCTGAGTCCGGACTCATGCCTGCAAGTACCTGTTGGATAAGCTGCTGGGTAATCTGAGTCTTGGCCATAGTCCCACGCAGGTTCGTAAGCATTTCTTCTTCCAGTTGCTTTTGCTTGATTTCATCAGGAAGAACTTTCGCTGCTTGCTGCTGGGCAGTCCTTGCGTTATCCTCCTGCATGGAAGTTGCCGCAGATAGGGAAGTCTTCATCAGACTCTGTATGTCAATAGCCATGTTATCCTCCGCTTGATGGAATTGTAACACCTGCTTCGTGTGCTACAAATTCCACCTTGCTATTAAGTTCATCAATGGCCCGCCGAAGCATTTCCAGATACGGAAACATGTCTGCGGGATTTGTAGGAACTGGCGGCAATGTTTCCAGTGGCCGCAGAATGTAATCAGTTACACTCATAATACTACGTACTCCTCAGAGACAACTACAGGGACTCCGCCAACAACCACAATTCCTTCCGGAAGTTCCTCGTCATCCCCAGTTCCACGAATTGGAAGAAGCCCGGAAGCAACTGGCTCGACTGTGAATTGCAGGGAAGTCAGTGAGAATCTTCCGGATATGGAGATAGATACTGCAGAGCCATTGCATCTGCCAAGGAGTGTGTTCGGCTCACGGGAACTTGCAACAAGCACTTTGCTCTTGACAACATCCCCAGCAACATCATGGCCAAGCAGGGTAACAGTGGAATCCTGCAGCTTTGCAGCATTTACCGCATGGAAGATCACACTCTGTTTCCGGACGATCCGATATTTGCCAAGCACAATCCTTGGAGTCGGCGCACCGGAATCACTTTCCAGCAACTCCACATTCGCATAGTCCGAAGTTAGCGCTACATACACGGCGCCAAGTTTGCTGATGCACCCGAAAGTTGCCCCGAACTTAGCTGTCTGGGAAGAGATTGTTTCTGCCAATTCCGCATACGGCATTTCATAGGAGTCATACGGCAGGAGAAGTTCATCATACACATAGACTCTTGCAAATTCTGGAGATCGGTACTCAAAGAGATCAATGTGTGGAATGTTGATGCAACCCCACCGATTAAGTGCAAGGTCATATATGTATGAAACCGAGAACTCAAGTTGGGCTGAGTTCCGAACGGAAACAGCAATGTATCTGGAACCTATAGCGGATACCTTTACTGCAACATCTGTGCAGGAGGTCATTCCTGGCTGCAAGGAATTCTGCGGCAGAAGCTTGTTTGCAATGAGGTCACTCAGTTCCGGCCATAGCAATTCAGCTTTCTGAGGAGTTACCTGCATCAATCCGGAGGTTGTCAGTGCAATGTGGAAATCATTGGTTGAGTCATATGTGACATGCTCTGAATCCGCAACCCCGCCGCTATTCGGAATCTCCCGGAATGCGAATGGGAAATTGGCATTGTTTGTAAGTTGCCCATAGACTGCATTAACAGAAGTGTGGACAATGATGCCATTGCTGATTGGGAGGACAGTTGTGATGACCCCGCGATTTGCAAGAATTGCAGATTGTCCCCCGCCACCAAGAACCGGAGTGAAATCAAGGGGATCGAGCGGAGAGGAATATGCAACATACTGGTTGGTGTAAAGAATCAGATAACTGCCAGCCGCACATACCCCGATAATATCATCAAAGAGGATTACACCAACAACTGTTTCTTCTTCCAGTTCCTTGGTAATGAAATTATAGCTGTATAGACCAAGGCCTGCGTAGCAGATGTAAGTCTTCCCCTTGAGATATGCAATCGACACAGCACCAGTTGCAGGAGAGGGGAAAGGATCAGAAGTCCATGCACCAGTTACCGGATCATAGATAAGATTTTGCCCCGAGCAAGGTGCAAGCAGGGCAACGGAACCTTCAGAGTCCCGTAGTTGCAGCACCTTGTCGAGGTAGATTGGATAGGAAGATTCAGAGATAACCTGCGAGAAATGGATGCTAGTGAAGCCGCGGCTTTGCGGGAGCACATTCTGCAGGAAGTATGCCTGAGGTTGGTTGTCGAAATCTTTAGCAATCCGCTCTTGCTCAAAGCCAGTATCCCGAAGAACGGTATCGACAAAATTGTCTATGTTCAACGGGAACTGGTTCTGAGTGAGTGCAGCTTTCACATGGATTTGAGCCATGATATTACCACTCAACTAATATGAATGCCTTAGGGGAGGGATATTGCGTGACAGCTAGCAAATTGAGGGCATGTGAAGTCTTCACAGCCGTTGCAGATAGCAGAGCGCGGGACGACGCAGGATTGGCTGGGTAATCGTCTCGGGTGTACGCAACAAGTGACCTGCTAGGATAGTTGGCACCACCAATGCCCCCTTCATATACCCCTTGCGCACACTTAGCAGTAACTGCTCCGAAAGTTGTATCCGTGGCCGCAGTCTCCGTGAATAGAGCATCTGTAGAAGATGGAACTGTGTAGACTCCATTGATGCCCACAGAATACGCAATCACATCTCCCGGAGTTACGGTGAGTATCTGCGTATCAGTTTCACCTGCAGCGCAGGACATGGCTCCACGTGACCACAAGGTACCGGATGTTCCAAGAGTTCCGTGGACGAGAGTAACACCATCAACTCCCCCACCCCGCAAAGATACCTGCAAAGAAGTTACACCTGCAGGAACTGTGAAGTTACCGGAACCTGTGAGCCACTGGCGATTGCGCAGGGAAGTTGTGGCTTCATAGCTATCCAGCCGCACATCCAGTCCCTCTAATGCTGCAGGTATAGTGTCTGTTATTGCTTCCTCATGTGCAATGAGAACTGTCTTAATTGCACGGAACTCAGCGGCCGCAGTCTTCGCAGGCACAGTTGCACCATTCGGCTGAGTATCATCGAGAGCATCTGGTGTGTACGGCATGATCAGGCTCCAGAAATTGCATCAAGGGCAGAAAGTACAGAAGCTTCCCATCCACGAATATCGTCGTTCTTACCTGCCAGCTTAGCAACAATTGCACAGAGCTTGTTTTGCAGGATGGTGTAATCTGTTGCAACAATCCAGCTATCTGTTGCAAGCGTTTCTGCGTCAAAGGACGGGAACTTGTAATACTCGATTGACAGGTGGGAGGGAGCTATGTCCTTGTACCCCACAATGATCGAGCTTCCCCGGCGCAGAAAGTATCTGGGAATTGAAAAGTTGAAATAATCGACAGGATTGATTACTGAGGATTCTTGGAATTCTGCAGCCATCTCCTCAGTTCCGTCCCATGCAATTATCCGATTGAAGAATCTCATATCGGCGGGTACGGAAAGAGTTTGCGGAGAAGTAGTAGTTGCAACTAGGGAGGACACTGTCAAGTCCTGAGGAAACAACGCAACGCCGTGGAGTTCGAATAAAGCGCGGCGAATCCGCCGAGTTACATCAGTTTCCAAATCCGGACGATCGTATTCCTCCAAGGCAGCTTGAAGGGCATCATTAACTAAAGACATGACAGTTCCTCTTTCGTGTTACTGCTTCGGCGGAATTGCAGGTGCCTGGGCAGAAATCTTGGTTGCGTTGCCAACCTTCACCATACCTTCCAGAATCGAAATGATTTCAGGATCAGTAGGAGTGACGATTGCATCTTTGAAATGGATTCGCTCACCTGCAGCATTCACAATGAAGCAGGGAGCAGCGGGAAGACGGTAGGAACTCATGGTAATCTCCAGAAGTTGCACATCCTTGTGCTAGTTGTCATCAGGAAGCTGCGGCGGTCATACCAAACACAACGGCAAAAGCCGAGGGGTTGGTAATTTCCAGCGTCAGTTCCGTGGTCAAGGTACCGCCAACTGCGTCAGCGCCGTCCTGCACGTACTTACCATCCATGCCGAACTCGACATTCTTGGTAGGACGCAGGTACTTCGGCTTCACAGCGGGCAGGTCAACTGCAACTGCCATCTTGGCCCAAGCGGTGTTGCTGTTCAGCAGCGGATGTTCAACCATGCGGAAAGTGCCGCGAGAGGTCTTGAACGTGCTGAATTGCAGACCGAAGGAAGTTTGGCCATCAACAATTTGGTACTGGCCAGACAGACGACCGATACCATTGATAACCTTGCGAGCAGTACCGCCAACAAACAACAGGCGATCATTGCCAGTGCGACCATCAGTGATAGTGTCGAAGCAACCTTCCAGCATCGTTTCCAGTTGTGCGTAAGTAGTGGTGCTACCGGCAGTAGTGGTGTTGCTGGTCAGGGAGCGAACGGATTCCAGAATACCGTTCATGGTGGTGAAGTACTTGCCGCCGATGGTGCCGGAAGACTTCTGGCCGAAGAAGAAAGCCTTTTCAATATCTGCGGAGTGGAACATGCCGCAGTCTTGCTTGTTCTCAGCAGTCAGCGAACCGCCAACAACCGGAGCAATGGCTTCCATCGTGCCCGGCAAGGCCCACGAGTTGCGGAAGATCTGGGTGAAGTTGGTTACACGCACCGGGTTGATGCTGCGAGAGGCAGGAGCCGCAGAGCCTTGCTCGAACGCATTACCAATGTTGTACAGAACCGCATCATTGGCAACGGAGTCAGCATGAGCTGCAACATCACCAACGGAACGGACAACGGTAATTTGCGTGGAGGAGTCCACGGAAGCAACTCGCATCACTTCGCCGGACACGTGAGAACGCAGCATATCGCCAGCGAGAGTGTTGGTAGTATCATCAACAACCAGAACAGTGGTTCCGGAAGTGTAGGCGGAGCCGCCATTATTGATAGTTACCGACGGGAAGACCATGGTTTTGGCGAAGTAGCCATGTTCCACAGAAACGCAGCGTTCCATCTTCATCATGCCGGTCAGACCGAACAGGGGAGAAGTACCGTTCGGGGCATAACGAATCATGTTAGCGGCGAAGGATTCATTCAGGTAATCCGTGATAGCGCTGTATACGGAAAAATCTTGGCCAGTGCCAGTTGCAAGAGTCATGTTGTATTACCTCATGGTTTCAGAAAAGGAAATTAGCTGTTGAGCCATTTGCCCCAGTTAGTTGCGGGGCCTTGCTGGCGCAACGGTTGACCAGTTACAGGGTCGCGATCTGCGTGTACCTGCTGTTGTTGCTGCTGTTGGGGGGCAAGTGCGCGAAGATATTCAACAATTTTCTCAGACTGTTGCTGAGCGGTTGCATTGGGCATTTGCTGCACAACGAAACCTCGCAGCGCCTCAATAACTGGGCGAGCTGCTTCATGTTGAAATGCAGGATGTTGGGACTCCAGCAGATTGCGCGTTTGCAGGTCTTGAAAGCGCGTCGGCAGAGCTTGATCCAGACGACCCTGATAATTTTTGAAACCAGTCTCCACCATGCCGTGCGAAAATCTCGCAGCTTGCATGAAGGCTGTCTGGCTAGCTTGGGCAAGCAGATTCTGGAATGTCTGCACATCGCCGGACATGATCTTTTGCATTACCTCAGGAGTTACCTGCGGGGCAAAAGAAGCTGCATCGACCGATTTTTGCAGAGCATCAAAATCTGCGGGGAGCAGGGGTTTTGAGGAAAAATCCAGCGGGTTTTCCACTGGTTTCTGGGGATCAGTTTTGAACAGATCGGTGAATTTGTCAAGCGGGTTAACAGGATTTTGGACAGGCTGCTGCTGGGGAGCAGTTTGTCCTTGCTGCAACTGGCTGCCTGGGCCAGCAGGTTGTCCGCCAAGTTGCGGATCTTGCTGCGGCGCTGGCTGTTGCGGAGCCGGGGCGGCAGGCTGCTGTTGCTGGAACGGATTGGCAGTTGCATTCGGGGCGGAGAAAAAGTTCATCAGGTTCATGATTGTTCATCCTGTGCTTGCAGTTGGTGTTTGAGGTTGGCGAGCAAGTTATCAACAAGCTCAATTTGTGCATCCAGCCTGTGGCTCAGCACGATGTAGTTGTGGGCATCCTCTTGCGTGGGCCCGACTGGCATTGCGGATACCTTGCTATCCCGGAGATACTCTCTCAGGTGAACAAGATATACGTAATGTTCTTCGTTCCACAGCGGCGCATCAGGTGCATCCACCGGGAAAAGTTTGTCAAAAATCTGGTTCATTATTGTTGCGCTCCAGCAAGTAGGGCTTGAGTAAATTGTTGCTCTTCCGGAGAAGCTTTGTATTGTTCCAAGTTCAGGCCCTTGGATTTCAGTGCATGCACAAACATCTGTGCACGAGAATACTTCATATCCAAAATCGGCATCTGGGCCATGCTGTTCATGGCTGCAATCAGGAGATCCTCGGAAACCGTCTTGCTTGCAGGACGCAAGCCATCAGTCATATCAAAGGACAGTGGCATCTTGCGCAGGTCTGCAGGCTTGACACTCACATCCTTCTCGGAATCTTGGAATGCAATTTCTTCGTCCTGTGCGTATTGCAGGTAGTTCATCAGCATGATCTGCTTGATCTGGCCAAAGAGGGTGAACTCCAAATTCATTGCAAATTTCAAGGAACGTGCATCACTGTTGCTTTGCACATCCATGTATTCCGTTTGCGTGCGGTTGCCCTTGATGAAAGAACCTTGCGCAGCAGGATTCATGCCGAGTGTCTGGTTTGCAATCTGTGAGATGAATCCGAAGTTCTGCATGAAGTACGGAGTGATTTCATCCCGGTACGGAATTGCATAGTATGCAGAAGAAAGATCTTTGTTGAACTGGTTCAGCTTCACCGGAATTTTGGCGGTCGGATTCTGAGATGCAATATCAGAGGGCTTGATGCGCTGAGGGTCATACAGCGCACGATCGCTAACTGCACGCCGCATGGACTTGAGAGTTGCATTCACAAAGGAAGACAGCAACTCTTGGAAGTCCGTGATCTGTTCCGCAGGACTCTTGCTTTGGGAGTTCAGGCCATCACTGTTTCCGGTTCCGACAACAATTGGAAGTTGCTGGTGGGCATTTTCCAGAGGTTCAACATATACAAGGACTCCATTAATCCACATGAGTTTGAAGATTTGCGGGGTTCCGCCACGGCTGATGTTTACATTCTGCTCTTCCGGAATCAGCTTCACATAGAAAGTTGCATGTTCGTACTTTCCATCATGATTGCCGCTCTTCGCATTCCTGCTTGCATTCCCCCAGAAAACAGACCAATTCTCTGCGCGATCTGATGCAGCTTCCAGAGGCTGAGAGCAATCAGGGCGTTTGACCAGTTGATTCGGAACAGTTGCAGATAGGGCAGAACTGAAATTCCGGGTGATTGCAAAACGCGGGTCGAGAGCGTGTAGGATGATCTTGGTGTTAATGTAGTTCACAGCCTCCACATATCCTGCATATGCACCGCGAGTGGATACTTCGTGCATTGGAACTGTCGGATCGAAGAAGACATTGTACGGATCAAGGCGACGGATTTCGTTACCTGCATATCCAATGGCTTCAAGAGAGGATGCTTCAGCACCTGTCTTGATGGAATTCTTCTGGATCTGCTTGTAGTTAACTTCCACCGCACAGAACAGATATTTCAGGGAATCGTGCAGGGCCGCAGCAAGCTGCGGAACGTATCCGAATTGCTTTTCGTCGCGACGGCTCAATGCGGTAAGCGCCAAGGCCCCATCTGCAAGTTTCGGATTGCTGGAAGTGCAGCCAATCACCGGGATTCCAGATAGGAACAGGCCAACAAGTCGCGCATGGGCAGTGTCAATCTGGCTGAACACTGTTGGGATTTCAATATCAGCGATAACATTCCGCTTGCCATTGCGCTGGGCTAGCTTGCCTTTTACATATTCCTCAGTCCTGTTCGCCTCCCGCATGATGCAGCGATCAACATATTCCATGCGATTGAAAAGGAGATCTCGCAAGGAGGTATTTACTGTATATCGCGGGAGCAGGGATTGCAAGTTGGTAATTGCTTCCGCAGAAAGACGGAGCGCTCGGTCTACAGTTGCCATATCAGTTATCTCTCTCAGAAGGCTGGAAGGTGATCATCGGCGGATGGGAGTAGTGCAAAATCGTAATCCTGCAGAACATGTCCACCGGCAATGACTAGGTAAGATGCGTATTCAAGAAGCACATCTTCGGAATAGGAGACTACGTCCAGAATGTCATCTTGGTTAGTTGTTATGAGTGGATTAAATGCACGTATCTGGTGGAACAGTGCAGGAGCACAAGTTGCATTAGTTCCGATGGAGCCCCCAACAAGGGACTTGATCATGCTAAGGATACGGGAATTCTTGCTGCGCCCCTTTGGAGAAACTGGCAGAAATTCAAATCCTTCAATCTGCTGCTGCTCGCAGATGAACATGAACCAGTTCAGGAGTTCTGCTTGATACGCCACAGATTCCACACATATAAGCCGACAGTTCCTTTCGAAGCCCATGCGCAATGCAACTTCGATTGTCTTAACCGAGGACTGCACAGCATGTTTCAGTTCAACAAGAATCGGCCGCCCATCGAAAACTTCGAAATACCCGATAGCTGTTTCATCGGAGTTCTTCTTGTTGGTTGCAGGGTCAATGATGATGAAGTTCCCTTGGTGCAGTTCCCCAGGAATATGCTGGTGGATGTAGATCTTGCTGAAATCCAGACCTGCATTTGGCAGAGCTTGTGGGTCATTCAGCACTTCCGCACAGAATACATCAGCTTGGCCGAGTGCAACATCCTGCTCGTATTCCTCTTGGAGTTGTGTAATCGGCTGGAGTTCTTCCCATAGAGCGGAGCCATCTGCAAGGATTGCACCAACAATGAAGGATTTCCAGTACTTATTCTTTTGCAGGTTTCTGAGTTGGCAGGCATACAGGTTCTCTCCGTTTGCATTCTTGCGGAGAACCAAGTCCGGGTACATGTTGCCGACATAGAGGAAATTACAGCCTGTCGGAGCCTTGGCTTTCATCAGGGTTCCCGTGAACCATGTCAGGAACTTAGTTGCCTCAGATACTGAACTTGCACAGTCCTTGGTTTGCGCATCATCTAGGATGATAACATCTGGACGACGGTTCTTCACATTGAAGCCGCGGATAGAGGAACCGCATCCTGCACCTGCAAGGATGCGAGGGAGACTGTCAAATTCCCATTGCTTGAAATGCCCTGTGTCTTTCTGTACACCTACCTTGGTAGTTCCAAAGATTGCACGGACATTGGGGGAATCCAGTATATCCCACACATCCCGGATGATGTTCTCAGCAAGTTCTTGGGTGGCGCAAATTATTAGGATGAATTGCTTCTTAGTAAAGAACAGGCAATACAGGATCAGAAGTTTCAGAAAGAGTGTCTTGCCGTGGCCTCGCGGGAATCCGATTGCGTATTTGTCAAAGTTCCGTTGCTGGAATAAGGAAGCAAAAACTGTGTGAAAGAGTGCCTTATAGAAGTCAGGGAATTGCAAGGTGCAATCATCAGGCATGACTAAACCCCCAAAGACGTCAAGGCTACCCTTTGCGGCGGCGATGACTTCTTGGGGGTTGTAGGTATTTGCAGGAATTAAGTCCTGCTGGCTCATTTCTTATCCACCTTCTTACGCATGGCTTGGATTTTGCTAGCCGCTGCAAGCAGCTCACGCGCACGTTGGCGCTGGGCCGCAGTTTCGAAGTTACCACCAGTTGTGGGCTTCATCTTTCGCCTCCTTCGCTTGCGCGACAAGTCTCGGCATCTGTGTTGCCGGGAGAGTTACAAGTGGCCGGTCACCGATTGCAATTGCCTCATTGTTCCCATTGAATGTGAAGTTTGCAGTAACATGCTGCGGGAGAACGAGGGTAACGGGTTCTCCGACAGGTGCATCTTGCGGAACGACAGAACCTCGGCGCTTTGCCGCATTAGCGACTTGTGCGATCCGCAGCAGCTTAAGGGGATCTGCAATTAGTGCCATCTGCCGTTCCAGCATCTGGAGAGCCTTCTCCTCAATGGAATTCAGTTTCTCGTCAATGCTGATTGCACGTTGCGCCTGTTTGGAAATCCTCTCTGACACAATCTTTGTGATTTCCGGATGGGCTGCAAGATGCTGGGTAATTGCTGCCGGAGTAACTCCACACGCCTCCGCAATTTGCGTATTGGAGAATCCCGCAATTAGGCAGTTCTGAATGTAGGTACTATCAAGGGACATGATGGGGCGCTCCGTTTTGCATCTGTGTCCAGGATAGCAGGTGAGTGCTTGATGTGAAGTGGTTAGTTGCAGGTTTCTGGAAAGTTACTAAAATTTTTTAGAAAATTCCTTGGATTTTTTTAGAAAATTTGGGGGAGTGCTTAAGGACGCCGCCGCCTTTGGACACATAAAAAGGCCCACACCCCCATTAGTTAGTTGGCGTATGGGTAGGGGTCTGGTAGTGTGGGAGCAAGTAGTTAGATAGTTAGTTAGTAGGTGGTAGGTTGATAGGATGATAAGGGTATCCCCTTCCCTGGTTATCGTAAGGTATCGGATAACTAGAAGTCTAGTTTTTACCAGGGAGAGTGATAGTTACGGGTTGGCCACAAGTTCCCACAAGCTGCATGTTTTTTCTTAGTGCAGGTGACACAAGTTGCAGAAAGGGTGATATAATGCCTTTATGCCGATGATGGCGGACTTAATGAGGATTTGACAAATGACGACAACAGCCTGCAAAGTGCTTTCCAACCTGCACAATGTTATCAACTTTGAGCTTAACCGCTGTGACGCACGCGACTTCGGATTGCTTTATGACTTTCTCACGGACATACAAGCGCGGCTGGAAGATAGGAAAGGCAAGCTCTCGGAAACAGAAGATTGGGAGCCGGAGCCAAGCTCCACTCTGAATGACTAGCAACTTGATAGCATGTCTCTACAACTGGGGGCATGCAAGTGAAGTTGTTACTTTGATGCAACTTGCAAGGATGACTTGTAAGTCAGTTCTTTGTCAATGTAAGTGACAAGTTATCAGTCTGTCGTGTTCCCTTGGCAAGCCATGCATGGTGCATGGGGCAAGCAAGAGAGGACATTGATATGGGCAACATTCAGACAACCGATTACTTCATTTCCAGCCGCATATGGAGACATTTCCTTCATGGCCGGTGGAACAAGGATGAAGGCAAGTTGGTAGTGTGTAGTGATGGAATAGTTGTATTGCGGATCCCCTGTGCAGATGCAGGGAGCGCAAGGGAGAAAGCTGAAAGGATGATTGATGGGATGATTGCACTAGGGAGAAAGTAGCAGGATGGGGGCAAGTTGCAGGGGATCCCCCTGCCTTGCCACGGGGGCATGATAGATTGATAACTAGGTACTTGCAGAGAAAACATATTGACAGCATTAGCTGACGTGTTAACCTGCAATTCCTTATCGGGACATATGTCCAAACAGACCCTGCCCATATGGGCAACTAACTGAGAGTACCTCAAAATGAACAAGTTCACGCATACCTACAACTTCCGTATTACTTCCGTCGAAGGTGAATCCAAGAAGCGCAAGAACGCGCTGACTGCGGAACAGCTTGAAGCCTTTGTCGATGCTGGCAAGTTCGAAAAGCTGGTGGAGAAAGAGGGAGAAAAGACCCTTGTTCGCTACAAGCGCAAGCCGTTCACGGTCTCTTTGGATGAACCGTCGGTGCTGGAAGGTGTTACTGATCCGCTGGTGAAAGAACTGATTCTGAACTGTGTGAAGGATTATGTTCGTGCAATTTACGTGGATTGCTATGCGGAAGGGGAAATCCCGGCGCATGACTGGGCAACCATTGTTGCGTGGCGTGAAGAGAACGCACGGACGACTTCGGATGAAGTTGAGTTCACGGATGAAGATGCCGCAACCTGCGCTAACATCTTCTCGCAATACTGGGCTGCACAAGGCAAGGCTGCGGTTGGTCAACTCTTTGCGAATCTCTGCACTGAGATGGCAAGCTGGGCTGCTGTCAAGAAGCTGTGTACGCCGAAAGGGAAGACGATTACTAAGGATATTGTCATCCGTTACCGTGACAAGTTCCAGGAACTGGCGGATGGCCTGAAGGTGGAACAACCCGCTGAAAGTGCATTGATGCAGGTGCTGGCGGATAAACTCAATGGCCATGCGGTGAAACGTTTCGACGAAGAAGACCCGGCAGCCGGTTGGTAAGATGCAACCAGGACAAGGAAGTCCATCAATATACACAGAACCCGCTTCGGCGGGTTTTTTATTGCCTGCAAGAAAGTGATCAGGTATCTCCACCACTACTACATGTACACAGGTGCATGGATGTTGACATGGATGTTGGTATCTGTTGATACATATGTGGCATATGTGTGCAACTTTCTCCACACAAAATACAGAAAATATTGCCACCCCTTGTCCCACCTATAACTTGTATGGGTAGTTATGTATATACGGTATACATCCTGCACAGGTATCCATATCCCATACCCCCACTACTTTCTCCACACAAAATACACTTATGATGGGGAGGGGGGATGGGGGTTATAACTTGTATATGGGGGTAGTTATTGGATAGGCTAGTTACTTGCCTACCTATCTATTTCTATAGGGGTATGTATATTATATTTTTTATAAGCCCTTATACCCCCCCGCATTGATACACATATAAGGACAGATAGATACTCATATACTCAATAATACCCTCACTCCCTGCAAGGAACAAAGAAATACAGGGGGAATGCAAGTACCAAGGGGAAAAGGGGTGGCCATCACAAGTGTATTTTCTGTGGAGTATCTTGCGCGGACTTCGTCCGCATACCTGACACGTAATTACATAATTAGGCTGCTCTGCAACCTGCAACAAAGCACTTGACATTCCATTCAAAGTATGCCATAATATCCTGTCATCCTAGCACCTTGCAGGTGCAGTCCTCAGGGGCGCAAAAATAGGGTAACAAGTTGTTCAACAGCATCACTAGCAACTAACTCCCCCTACGGGGAATATGGAGAACACAGACATGAATTTCACCTGCCCATTCTCAGGAACTCAGTATTCCGTATCGGTTCCAGCAGAAGATAGTAACATCCGATACATCTCCCTGCATCCTGTGTGCAACATGCACCTGCAACAAATCCTCACTCTCCCTTCCTCTTTCCTGAAAACTATCGGAATGCTGCATTTCCTCGCAAACCGTGGCCTTATCACCTATGTACCTTACAAGGCATTTACCAAGGGGACTTGTGATGATGCAGTCATCCACAACCTGAATACCCTCCTGCACAAGACCATCATCCGCATTGCATCTGCAAATGCAAAAACCAAAAACCTGCCGCGCCTCCGGCTGCACAAAAGCACTCTCCAAGAAATTTTCAACTACATACAACTTCTGGATGATGCGATGCGGCAGGAAGATGCGGCTGCGGAATTCCTGAATGATGTTACTCCCGGTCAGCGCAGAACCTACATCACCCAAAAGATGCAGGCAACTCGCGCAATGGCATCCACTATCAAATGGGCCAATGAGCAACTTATCATGCGTTGTCCTTCCTTCAACATGGCAACCTCTCTCAAGTTGCAAAGCTGCATTGATGGAAAGGAAACTATTGCAATCATCAAGCGTGTCCGGGAACTTCTTCTTGATTACCTGCCGGATACCCGTGTTGAGGACAGCATCCGCAAAGATGCACTTATCTTCTCGCTTGATAGCCGCATCGGTGAAATAGTTGCATCATTCGGACAAGGCAGCATGTTGTCAGCAGAAGAACGGGAAGCTGTGCAAAGTACCCTTTCACGCTACACAGCACTTGAAGAAATTCCGGTGGAAATGCAGGCATTGCAAGCAATGACTCAAGTAACGCAGTTACGGGAACCGGTTCGTGAAAACTATGCAACTTCCCTGCAATACACAATCGCACACATGGCTTGGAAGGCAACTCAGGCAACCGGAGGTAACTAAATATGTCCTTATCAGACCTCATTGCACGCATGGCCGCACAGAATGCAGCGGCACTATCAACTGAACCTGTGGCAAAGTCGGCCGCTGCGGAGCGGCCAGTAGTGCAAGCACAATCACCCGCGACACAAGTTGCCCCGCACACAATCAGCCAACCCATTCTCCTGAATGAGCAGCAACAACTTGCAGTCTCATATGCGTCCGGCGGCAAGTCCTTTGCACTAATTGGCCCTGCCGGTTCCGGTAAAACTACCACACTTGCACAATCCGCTATCGCAATGCTCCGCAGCCACAAGCCGGAAGAAATTGCAATGGTTGCATTCACCAACACAGCCGCAAACAACATCAAGCGGGCAATGATGAAGTATCCGGAACTTGAGGAGTTCGCAAATAAGCGGTGTTGTACAATCCACCGTCTTCTCGGTTTCCGCCCAGTTCCGTACTCCTACACAGACGACAAGGGAAATGCTGTTGACAGCATGCGATTTGAACCTCTCTTTGATAAGTTCAATAAACTCAACAACATCAAGTTGGTGATTGTGGAAGAAGCAAGTATGCTCGGTCTGGATCTCTGGAAGCAACTTTTTGAAGCGCTTCCGGAAGATACATGTTTCGTGTTCGTCGGTGACATTAACCAGATTCCTCCGGTATTCGGCGACAGTATCCTTGGCTTCAAGTTACTTGAACTTCCAGTTGTGGAACTTACACAAATCTATCGCCAAGCTCTGGAATCCCCGATCGTCGGTTTCCAGCATCGCTATACACTTCCCGGAGTTGTTCCCGGTGATAGTTTCCTGACAAGCAAGGATGGACTTGTGTTCCTGCCTACCCGCGGATTCATTCGTGACCCGGATGAAATGTGTGCAAGCACTGCAAAGTATTTCAAAGATCAGTTCCTTGCAGGTTCCTACAACCCGGAAGAGGACATGATTCTCATTCCCTATAACAAGAAGTTCGGAACTATCGGGCTGAATGCACGGATTGCACAATGGGTAGGTGAAGACAGGGGCGCAGTTGTCCATGAGATAATTGCAGGTTTCGAGAAACACTACTATGCAATTGGTGATCGTGTCAGGTACAAGAAAGAGGAATATGTCATCTCCGATATAACTCGTAATCACAGCTACACAGGAGTATCAACTCAGGAGGCCTCCCCGTTACTTACTCGCCTCGGAACTTACAAGAGTGCAAAGAATGCGGAAACAGCAATCGAGGCCCCTACGGAAAATGACTGGGACTTCAATGAACTGCTGATGCAAGTTGACAGCATGGATGAGGAAACAGGCGCAAAGAATGCAACTAGCCACCTGATCACAATCCGTGCAACTACAACTTGGGGAGATGAACCTCCTGTAACCCACACCATCACCAACCGTGGGGAACTGAATGACATGGATTTCGGATATGCAATGACTATTCACAAGAGTCAGGGCAGCGAATGGCGTAAAGTGTATCTGATCATGACCAAGCACCATGCACCAATGCTCAGTCGGGAACTCCTGTATACAGGTATGACTCGTGCAAGGGAGGAACTTGTTGTCATGTACTCCCCGCAATCCCGGCCGGGTGCAAAGGATTCATCAGTTGCAAAATGCGTGAACAATCCCCGCATCCCCGGACAAGGCTGGGCGCAGAAGCAGAAATACTTCCGCGAAAAAGTTGATGAATACCTTGCCCACATGAAAGATGGAAATGATGGGCTTTCCAAGGAAGACCGCAAGCTGCTTGCAGAGGCAGAGGAATGTCTCATTTGAACGACGAGCGGATTCGCTCGGGAATAGTTTTCCAGTTACCACAACAACCGGAGTTACAAAAATGGGCACAACTAACAACTACCCACAAATCGGAGACACTCTGAATCTTCACATCGGAGAACTTGTTTTCCCCTGTGTCTGCATAGACCCTCCCCGCGAAAACGAGGAGTTCTACATTCTCCGCACATCAACCCCTAACCGGGACTACTTCCATCCGGGGGAACCGGGGTACTCTCCGGAAGACAGAGAAGAAGATTGCAATACTATCTTCCTTTATTCGGAATACGGGGAGAAATTCCCATATCCTGAAAGAGCCCTGAACTCACCGATGGCATGGATGGAAAAAATCACATCAACCTAGTTGCTAGTTAGTTGCTCCTTCGGGAGCAACAATAATAGCAATTCCTGCTACACGCATCCTGTGGATGCACATGTGACACATTACAGAGAACAAGGTATGAACACTTTCAACCCTGCAATTTCCCTATTCACCATCTATAAAGGATATCCCTGTGCAATCGGACTTCGGGAGTACCTGAATGCATTCCCGGAAGTGCAGTATATACACACTCCTGTCCCACTACTTGACATGATCGGGAAAATATCTTCCAGCAGCGTGCTGTGGGCACTTGAGCACATAGAGTTTGAGAATACAGAGGAAGTTGCAGAGAAACTAAATTCCTTCCTCCCGCAAAAGACTATTGACGGTCTACACTTCGAACCCAGTTATAAAGGAGGTAGAATTTTTCTGCAGGATACAACACTTCTTCCAATGGCTACCTGTGTACATGTTGCAGTACTTGCACTGTTTGCAGCAATCACCTCGGAGAACATAGCATGATCCCCTTCTTCAAAAAGAAACTCCCCCGGCCATACGTTGCGTATTCTTCCGGATTCACAAGCACAACTTTCCCATTCCACGAACTCCACTCTTTGCAACGGGGCTGGCATAAATGTCTTGCATATGCAAGGGATGAAAAAGGAAAACTGCTTCTCGCCCGCTGCAAGATCTATGTCAGCCGAAAGGAGAATGCAATCCAGATAACTTGCATCTGTGATGAAAACAGGGAGTGGAGAATCTCCAATCTACTCACAATCCCGACTCCAATCAACAAACCTTGACTTTCAACGGAGAACAACTATCATGGCAACTGAACATGACATTCCTCGCCCGCAACTTGTACATGAACATGTAGAGGAATACATCTGGCAGCTTATGTGCTTGATTCAGGGGTGTGACCTGATTACCCGCAAACCCACCCCCGCATCTGTTTGCTCTGTGGAATGCTGCCTCCATCTGCGCAAGTCCGCGCGTAGTAGAATCTGTACTCAACAACTACTTGGAGAACTTCAATGACTCGCTTTGAAATCACTGTTCGGGACATCAACAGCATCCTTCGTGTGTACCCATATCTCCGCAAGAAGCTGGAGACATATTTCCCGCAAGATGGGAACCTGCCAGAAGCTGCCGCAGCCTTTCTGTCCACACATGCCAACCGAATTTCCCCTGTCGGCCAGATCCTACAAGCCCTCAGTGAGCTGGATAACATCAATGTTTCCCAAGGGAGTTACCTGAAATGACACCAGTAACTTGCACAATCCTTGTGCCCTCCCGCAATCCCCATGGCCGAATAGTTGCACAACTTGCTGCCCTGCCTGCTTCCTTCCGCATCACACGGGAAGTTGCACTGGCAACCTACACTTCCGTTTCCCGCCTTCTCCGGGATGACCAAGTTATTCCACTCCACGCTGATGATCCACCGGAAGTTATCGTTGCAAATTGCCTGATGGCTGCATACAAGTACCTTGGCCGGGGCCATGTAACTCCTTTCACATTCACCTCTCCACAAACCTGTGTCGTGGATATTTCTTGGGGGATGGGAGCATGATCACACTATCCGGCGAAACTGGGGGGCAACAAAATGCACACTAAATGGCGATTACTCGCACTTCCTGCACACATAACTGATCAAGCGGATACTCTTATCCGTATCTGCATCAATCACTGTGTGCAGACAAAGGAATCCGCAATGGACTTTGCAATGGATCTTATTTCCATCAAGGCGGAGGCAACTAACAAGATGATGCAGTATGTTCCCCTTCCGCATCAACCGGCTGCTGCAACCCTGATCATGGACTGCACCCGAGAATATGAACGTGTGAAGCAGGAACTCTGCATGGAACTTGTAGAGGGTGGATATGAACTTGCGCCGCTGGAACTGGAATGTATCCACAGTACCTTGCTTCGTGCAATCCTCTCTGCATACATTCCCAACATTCCACTCACATTCCCACTACCATCCCGGATGCTGCTATGGCACACTGGCCAGAAATCACGAATCAACTGATGGCAGGAAACACAATCTCTCTTTGCGGATACAGCAAGAAGACTGCCACAACCTGCATAAACCGTTGTCTGCACACAATCAAGAAGGAGTACAAGAGAATGGGAATGATTGCACCAATCTTCTCCCTCACAGTTCTCCAAGTTGAAGACAACAAACTCTCAATCAAACTTTCGGAGGTGGCCTGTGAAATATCAGGATCTGGTAATGAAACTTAAGGAAGATAAACACATCTTTCTTGAATGCAATGTCGAGGACATGGAAGCTGTGTCCCGTGTATTTGAAAAGGAATGTCGCAACCTTGGCCTGCCCGGAACTCTACACACAACTGAGACTTCGAGCGGATTGCAAATACAACTTGTGGAGTTCTGACCCCATGACATACATCCTCCTCTGGGCAGCTTCCTTTCTGCTGTCCTCCTTGTCACCAATTTCCTCTCCTGCAAATAAGATGCTAACAGCAATCGGTAAGCAACATGTTGCCATCCGCATCTTGTTCGCTGTGTTCTTCCCGGTTATCCTTGCAGCAACTCCACTGCTTGCAATCTTGATGGGAGACAAGGAATGAGTAACGATCTCATGGCGCGAGCTTTGGCAAAGATGAAAGCTGCGCAAAGCCAAACGGAGCAGCCCTCGGCTGCGGAACATGCTGCGGAACAAGTTCCTTCTGCTCCACCTGAACCTGAAAACATCCCACTCAATGACCTCCTCCAATACATTTCCTCCCTGCGCGCAGACCTGCAAACAGAGAATCCGCAGATTGAAATGTACATGAGCATCATCCACAAGAAGATGGTGGAATATCCAGAACTTGTCCACCTCCTTGATGATGAACAAATCAGCGTTGTGTATAAAGCTGCACTCAAGCAGAGCAACACAACTCTCCTCAAGGTGAAGGAAAAGACAAAGAAGAAAGTCGATGCAGTCAATCTCGAACTTGGCCAAGACTGGTAACTTCCTCCATGCCCGCATGCTCCTCATTTGCGAAGGGAAACTCTTCTCCTTGCAGGATGCACTGCGGGCACTATCCATCAACAAGCCGCAGGCTGGGCCTGCAACAACCAGTCATCCGTTCCTGATCTGTTTCCGGTGCAGGAGTGTATTCCCAAACACATGTGGAACTTACACTCCATACCTCTCTGGCTGCAAGAACTGTGGCCCCGCCCCGGAATGGAACTGGCTAGTTGAATATTACAATCGCTGCTACACCGACGGAGAACTCTATGCTTCCTTATTATCTTGCGCTACTCACCAACGTCCTGATGCTGTGTTACCTGCTGATTGCAAATTGGGTAATGCGTCCGTGGAATAATCCATACAAGTGGATGGAGTTCCTGCGATACCTGCGGCACACCATCACCTTCCTCTGCCTCACTTCCATTATCTGGGTAGCAACAACATGAACTACGCACTTCCTACAATCTGCTGGCTGATAACTTGTGTCCTCGTATATGTTGCTTGGGGCATTGTTTCTCTTGAGCGCCTGCGAGACCCCCGTTCGACTTATCTTCTCCGGGATTACCTTCTCCAGAAACGCATCTGGGTTGCGTTCGGTATCCTCAACTTACTGGGAGCTACAGCATGGCTGGTAATAACAAACTAACGGGAGACGCATTCCTTGCAGCCATGATGGAACCTGCCAAGCCCAAGAAACTTGGCTATGTGTTTCGTCCCGGCAAACGCAGCCTCTCCTACTCCCGGTTGGGAACGTTCCATTCCTGCCCCCGCAAGTTCCATATCGGAGAACTACGTGGCGCACGAGGATTTGAGCCTACAATCCACACGGCTTTCGGGCATGCGTATGGTGCGGGGGTGCAGACCTACATGCAGTATGTGGAAAGTCATGGACATGAAGTTGCCAAGATGCGGGCTGTCATTTCCGCAATTTCCGCATATGACTATCCTGACATCTTCGAGGAACTTCCGAGAGTCAGCAAGAGCTTCAATCATGCCATCATTGCGGTTGAGAACTTCTGCGAACTTACTGGCCCAATGATCTGTCAGGACTTCCGTCTTGCAATCCTCAATGGGAAGCCTGCTGTGGAACTGTTTTTCCTTCTTGACATTGATGAAAACACAGATTATCAAGGCCACATCGATCTTATCCTTCAACACAAGGAATCCGGAGAACTGTATGTTGCAGAAATTAAGAGCAAGGGAGGTGATACACATCCGGCTGAGTGGCAGAACAGTTTCCAGACCCTCGGATACAATGCAATCCTGCACGCATATCATCCAACTGGAACGAACTTCAATGTTCTCTACCTTGTATTCAACACCAAGGACTTGGTAACAACTCCAATGAGCTTCACGAAATCCTCAGCCCATCGTGCAGAATTCATCACTACTCTCCTTCAGGAAGTTGCAGTGATGGACATGTATGAGGAACAGGAGCATTGGCCCAAGCGAGGGAATTCCTGCTATGCATGGAACAAGCCATGTTATCTCTTTGGCCTGTGTGATTCCCCACTTGCATCCATTCCGCAAGATGAGGCCTATGAGAGCATGGGCATGGATGAAGTTGACATTCACCTACACATTGATAACATGTTGTCCTCGGAATCCTCCGAACTTAGTGACGACATTGATTGGGAGAAGATGCAATGAAGTTTTCAGCAATTGCCAAGACAGAGAATCCGCAAAGTATTCTCCTGTATGGCGCAAGTAAATCAGGCAAGACGGAGCTTGCAAGTAAGTTGGCCAATGAAGGATACAAGCTTATCTGGATTGACTTGGAGAATGGTAAGCAAACACTTACTCACTCCATTAAGCCGGAGAACTATGACAATGTGGAGTACATCCACATCCCAGATACGCTGGAGAATCCTGTCGCAGTTGTTACTATCGGCAAGCTCATGCAGAGCAAGACACCTGTAACTATCTGTGAAAGTCATGGTGTTGTATCCTGTCCGTTCTGTCAGAAAGGGCCAAGTGTAACTATCGACCTGACCAAGCTCGGCCCTGACACAGTTCTTGTCATCGACACAGGCACTCAACTTTCAGACAGTGCACTTGCATATGTCATGAAGGAAGAGAATAAGAAGATGTTCTCAGTCTTTGAGCGCGCAGACTTCGATGCCTACGGACACCAAGGCCGCCTGCTTAGCAGCATCTTCTCGAACTTCCAACAGAAGGGCTGTCACCGCATCCTGATTACTCACGAGGAAATCATTGATCAAACCGATGGTAGCAAACTCATTATGCCGAAATGCGGAACGCGCAACTACAGTCGCCAGTTCCCCAGGTTCTTCGATCATGTTGTCTACTGCTACCGCAGCAACAAAGACCACAAGGTTGCCAGTTCCACTGAGTTCTCACCGAAGATTCTCACAGGTAGCCGCTCTGCAATTGCAATGGAGAAGGGAGCATCACTGAAAGACCTTCTTCTCGCAGGTAACAAGGAACATGCAGAGAAGGTTGTTGCAGGTCAGGCGGGCAAGGTTGCAGATTACGGGACTCCGAATGTCTGACAACTAGCACAAAATATTTCTTGACCCCATCCCATACCTATGTATGATGGTACACATCGCGGCGTTACTTGCTTTGCAGTTGCCAACTCTCCGCGACACATTCCTGCAACTGCACTATCTACACGAGAGACAAACATCATGGCAAACCAACTGACTGCTGAAGAAAAACTGGCTCAATTCAACGCACTGCTGGATGGCGACATTAACGCCATTGAAGACTTGCCGGAGTATGCTGTATTCGAACCTGCGGGTTACAACATGCGTGGCGCTTCTGCTGGCATCAATGCCGAAAAGGGCAGCGTTCGTTTCACCTTCGAGAAGCTCGGGCTGATCGAACTGGATGCCAAGGCTGAACCTTCCAAGGTTCCTGTTGACGGCGCATTGTTCGGCGCAAGTTTCTACGGTAAGTTCGGCCTGCAACGCATCAAGAAGTTGTTCGCTCCGATCATGGCTCAGCTTGGCTACACCACGATTCCGCAACTGGTTGATGGTTTTGAAAACCTGAACTTCGTTGTCGTTATCAGCAAGAGGGAACATGAAGGCAAGGAATACAACGACATCGTTGCAATCACCTTGGCCCCGTAAGTCCCGCCAGTCACAAGGATGTGACTTCTTTCAGAGGAAATTATCATGGCAGTAACTATCACTCACGTTGTACTCGACACGGATCATGTGGAAGTCGATCTTCCCACTGGCGCAGTTGTTCGGGGCTGTGTTTGCGAAGATGACCCTGTGCTGTTTGCCGAAGTTGATTCGGAGGCTGAGGGCACAGAAACCCGCACCTTCGAAGTCTACCGTGCAGGCGAAGCCCATCATGCAGATGCAACTGTGTATGTTGGCAACGCCTTCGACCCGTACACAGACCAGTATGTCAACATCTATGAGCTGGTTGCAGCTCCGTAATCTGTGATAACAACAACTCTCCAAGATGCCCGCCTTGTGCGGGCTTTTTGCTAGGTATCTGCTAATGAACCTTCTCCTTCTCCTGCGTGGAAATGACGCATCTTACATGCCGGGCATCAAGCCCTGTTTCTCATATTTCTCACAAACCTTCTCAACCTCCACCAAGTTCACAACTTGGACTCACTTCTCCATCTACGCCAAGCAGCGTAACATAACTCATGTTGCAGTTACCCATATTCCCCATGCCCTCCTACAACTTCCGCTCCAAGGAACTGATACAGATAACATCGGGCATCGCTGGGAACGTGATGGAATATCCTTCGTAATAATTCCCCCTCTTGAGCAAGTGTACACAGTCCCTCATGCCAAGTTCATCATGGACATGTACTTCAAGAAACTTGCACGTCCGAATACCTTCATCTACAAAGATACATTCACTTGGCACCATCTGCATCCAGCGGAATTCGATGACTGGTACGCACTCTTCTCACGTGCAATCCTGATCGCTGTCGATATTGAGACAGGGCCAAAAGAATATCTCATTATAACAAGTTGTGCATACACAGCCTTGCTTCCCGATGGGCGCACCAAGACCTGTGTTATCTCCCCGGATTACAATGACCCGCTTCCCTTCATCCACATGATGCGGAAGTTCAATGCCTTACCAGTTCCAAAGATTCTGCAGAACGGAAGATATGATTCCTCCTACTTCCTGCGGTTCGGTTGCCCTCTGGTAAACTACCTGTTTGACACATACCACATGATGCACTGCATGTACAGTGAACTTCCTCGGGATCTTGCATTCATGTCCGGCCTCTTCCTTGCAAACTTCAAGTACTGGAAGGACGAGAGTAAAACGAATCTGTATGAGTACAACGCAAAGGATACCCACAATACTCTCTGGCTATTCCTTGCACAAGTCAACCATCTGATGAGGTATGCAACCTATGCAACCAAGAATTATAAAATGCTTTTTCCTTTGGTATTTCCCTGCATCGCCGTCGGGCAAGAGGGCATTGCTGTGGAAGAAGGAAAACGCCAGTTACTACGGCAAAAGGAAGTCGATCGCATGCAAGCGGCAGAGAGGCGTCTCCATACGTGGATTGGTGAACCTTGGAATCCTTCATCCCCGGTGCAAACCCTTGCACTCATTCGAGGGCTTGGCTACAAGAAGGCAGAGAGTTCAGACGCAAAGACGCTGCAAGCCTTTGCTGAAAGTCATCCGCTATGTGGAAGACTGAAAGAGCAGATAGTCGAGTTCCGGGAAGCTCGCAAGGCCATATCAACTTACTATGATCTTAAGCAACTCAACGGGCGCCTAATGTATGAGCAAGACCCAAGCGGAACTGACACAGGGAGACTGGCTGCAAAGAAGGGCAACTTCTGGGTTGGCACACAAATCCAGAACATACCTGCATATTGCAAAGGTATGTTCAAGGCGGATGCAGGATACCATCTTGCAGAAGTTGACAACTCCCAATCGGAGTCCAGATGCACGGCCTACATTTCCCAAGATGAAAACCTGATGCAAACAGTGGAGCATTCACCGGACTTCCACTGTACCAATGCAAGTCTCTTCTTTGGCATTCCCTTCAGTGACCTCTTTGATACACAGAAACATAAGGTTCTCCGTAAGGACATACGAACAGTTGCTAAGCGCATCAACCATGGTGCCAACTACAACATGGGTGCACGAGTTCTCTGGGAAACTATGGGCACGCGGGAAGTATTCAATGCGGCTCGGCTACTTGGACTTCCCCGGAACTATGGCCCAATTACTATCTGCAAGTATCTTCTCTCCTGCTTTAACAAAGCCTACCCGAAGATCAAGGGAGAGTGGTATCAGGCTGTTATTCGGGAAGTACTGACAACCGGGAAACTGGTTGGGGCTACTGGTTGGACTCGCAGAACTTTCTTACGCCCTGATAAAAGCAAGCTTCATCTCAACAGTTGCGTTGCGCATCCGCCGCAATCCCTCAGTGTGATGCTTGTTAATCAGGCGTTTTATGATGTTTGGAAAATGCAGTTCTTGGAGAATCAACCACTCCGTTTGAAAGCGCAGATTCATGATAGCATCTTCTTCCAGTACAAGATTGGAAGAGAAGATATTGTGCAGCGTGTGTCAGACATTATGTACTCCAAGGATTGCGTTATTCATGGGAGGGTCATGAAGATTCCTAATGACCCAAAAGGTGGAGCAACTTACTGGGGAGATTTAAAAGAATGATTGAGGCATACCTAGAGTATGTGAAGAACTCAGAGCCTCCAGTCAATTTCCATAGGTGGAGTTTCATATCTTGTATGAGTGCCGCGCTTGCGCGGAATGTGAAACTCCAGTTCGGCAGGAGCTACATATATCCCAACATGTATGTATCCCTTGTCGGCGCACCCGGTACACGGAAAAGTAGTGCGATTGGTACGGCAAAAGAGTTATTGGAACTGGCCGGTTTCGACAGGTTCAGTGCAACTAAAACAAGTAAGCAGAAGTTCCTGCTGGATTGGGAGGAATCCATTCGGCATTCCAGCAACAATTCCTTTCTACAGGAACTCGCTGCATCTGAGGAGGTGAATAATATCTACATAGCCTGCGATGAACTTCTGGATTTCCTTGGGCCAAGCAACTTTGATTTCCTGAATCTGCTGACAACTCTTTGGGATAACCTCAGCAAATACGAGGAGCGGCTCAAGAACAGTAAATCCACTTGCATCCTTAACCCAACTGTCAGCATGCTCGGAGGACTTACCCCCATCGGTTTGCAAATGGCACTCCCTCCGGAAGCCGCAGGTACTGGCATGATGAGCCGGATGCTGTTTGTGTATGCAGAAAGCACGAAGCTCAAGATTGCTTGGCCAGAAGTTCCGACCATGGATCAGAAGTTGAAGTTCAAGGAGTTCTTCTCCCGCCTTTTGCTAACTCACGGGGAAATGAAAGTGTCTCCCGGAGCTAAGGAACTGCTTGCAGAAATCTATGGGGAATGGGAACCATTGGAAGATGCGCGTCTGCAATACTATTGCTCTCGCCGGTACACCCACCTGCTGAAACTCTGCATCATTGTTTCCGTAATGCGTGGGGATGACTTGCTGATCTCTGTTGACCATGTTATCGAGGCCAACACAATTCTCTCCTATGCGGAAGTAACTATGCCACTGGCCCTAGGTGAGTTCGGGAAGAGCAAGTACAGCGAAGCATCCCAGATGATAGTTCAGTATCTCGAAGATGCCAAGCGCCCGGTTGGTGGACAGGAACTGTTCCGAATAGTTTCCCGTTCCGTAGACAAGTTCGCAGACTTCTCGGAAATCATCCGGAATCTGTTGCGGGCAGAGCGAATAACTTCTAATGGGACTACCTTCATCTGCAAGAAGCGGCAGGTGAAAGATAACTCCAGGTTCACAGACTATGTAAGATACATTCCGGAGAATCCGACAAATGACCATTCAAGCCTACGAAGGGTGGAACTTCCACTTGAAGCCCTTCCAACTCCCGATGGAGAAACGGGAACGCCTAGCTGGTAGAACCATCTATATCGGCTGCGGCTACAACTATCCCAAGCAAGGGGAGTTCGTCACTGTGTATGCACGCGGCAAGGATGGTGAATACCATTCCTTTGTTGCAGCCTACAGTACTTTCCAAGACATAAAGAACATCCACGGAACTCGTGCAGAGAGACTGGACTTACTCCGCAGTCTCATATGGAGTACACCATTCGGCACGGAGTTGAAAGGCATCTGTGCCTGGATACTTCCTGCACACATCAATCCCGGATGCATGCACAAGGAGGCATACATAGATGAACCTGCCTGATCCAACAGATACAGCTTCTCTCATTGAAGAGCAACAGCGGGAGCTTGCACTGCTGCAACATGCAGCTAGGAGCAAGGTATTACTAACTGGATTCTGCCAGTATTGCGGAGACCCAACAACTGGGGAAACCTGTTCTCCGGAATGTGCCGAGGATCTGATGAAACTGCGCAGGGCGGAAAAGTTTCGGAGGTAGTTATGGCATTCACACATGCACCTTATGAGCCGTACAAGGATTGTGCGCAGCGTGCAGGAAGTGCAATGAAGTCTCGGGGACAGGTAAACGGGAAGTGTTCCGGGCCAAGTATTCGGAAGAACAACGAGGAACTGCGGAAACTTGCTATGAGCCCTTTGTCATACCAACAGAAGCTGGATGTGTATATAGCACGTCAGCTTTGGGAGAAGTGAAATGAAGACGCAATACCCCTTGGTTTTAAACGCACTGCACGAAATGCAGGGTTCATTGCTGTACGCGGCTCGCAAGGATGTTTTGGCATCTGCCGAGCAGATAATCACGCACCTTGAGGGTTTGTTGAATGAGGTAATTGAAGACCGCAACAACCAGCGAATTAGAGCTGAAGCCGCTGAGGCCGCGCTTAAAGATGCGCAGGAGCAGGAGCCGGTTTTGGTGGCGTGGATTGATCGCGGCGATAACTACGTCGCTGTCGCCGATGATGTTGCTGAAAAGATTTCCGCTAAAGGCGTGGAACTGCATCCGCTCTACGCCCTCCCCGTCCCCACCGCGCCTGCCGCGCATGTTCTTGGGGCCAATGATCAGCTAGCTACATTGATGCGGTTCTATCAAGTTTCGGATATTCCATCGTTGGCGCTAGCCCAAGCCAAGCACGTTGAAAGACTGCAAGCGAAGCTGCCAGCAATGCGAGACGATATGCCAAGAAACCCGAGAGGTGCGTGATGAAAACAGACACTGACATTATCGACAACCTACTGCTGACCGCCGATCTTTACGAAGATGAATCCGATGAAGCAGAGCTTGGTCAAGGAACATCCTTGTCTCTCTTGTGCATCCGTGCGGTTGGCGAGATACGAAAGCTGCGGGCGCAAATTGAAGCCGAACCTGCCGTGGCTGCTGGTCTTCCGGCTATCGGCCCGTACAGGGACTTTATCCCCGCGCCTGCTGTGCCTGCACCGAGCGTGCCGGAGGAGTGGCGGGAGGTGATGGCAAAGCTGATAGGCATTGTCGAGGCGTCCACAAAGTTTCACGGCTGCGATGATGTTACCAAGCAAGCCCGCGCCATGCTGCAATCCACAGGAGATAAGAAATGACGCTATCAGAAATGCTCAAACAGGGGCGCGCCAGAAAGGGTTGGTCTCTTGAAGAAGCATCAGCAGTTATTGGCGTATCAAAGGGACATATGCACGACATGGAAAATGGCAGGGCAAACAACCCAACCATCAGGACTGTTGCTGCCATATCGATTGCGTACAACATCCCTGCCGAGCAATTAGTTGCAACTGCCGTTAATGGTCTGGAGGCATTATGAATAACACTGCCCTGCTGCAATCCGCCCCGAAATCCGCAACTACTGGAGAAGACAAATGACTAAGCAACCCGGACTCAAGTATGACGCAGGTAAACCACTTGCAGGAGTCCTGTATGAGGACTTTCCAACTGCACTCCAGCAGATAATTTCCGTTGCAACATTCGGCGCCAAGAAATATGCACGAGGTAACTGGAAGGATGTGCAGGATGCAGAAGTCCGTTACTGGGATGCCATGCACCGGCACCTACTTGCATATTGCAGTGGCCCCGGAATTGATGAGGAGAGTGGAGAGAGCCATCTTGCACATGCTGCTTGGTGCATGTTGGCCCTGATGGAACTTCCGAGGATAGGGCAGAAGGATATGGCAACGGAGGTGTCTGTAGATGGGGTAGAGGCACACAATACATCGGTTCCGCTGGAGGACATGTTCCGAGCGGAAGCAGAAGGGAAGAGTGCATATGGAAAATACCCGGAGGATGCGATTACCCGCCTGTTGCAGATTCTACGGCCATCGGTAAAATTGCAGTCTTACCGACCGCTATTTGATCAGGACATGTACCTTGTGCAATATACCTTTGAGGAAGAGGCAGCAGCTTATTGCCTTAACGTGAAGGTAACTAGTATTCCTGTGGAGAAAACAAAATGACTGACGTATTTGTTGCAACTGGTAATTTCAACGATGCATATGTTGGACTCGGAGAAACTGAGGAACTTGCCGCTATTGACAGATTCGGGCAGTATTTAGAGGGAGATGATGTTGTATTCCTTGGAGTAGAGAAAAGCCACGAGGGTCTATGGGCCTGCAAGTATCGCTATAGCTGGGAACCTGACGAAAGTTGGGAATTTACATCCATCATAACCAAACGAACTGTGAGGACTGCCAAATGAACAAGCAAGAACTGATCGCCGCTATCCAGCAATGGGGCATTGATCGCAACATTCCAGAAGGTGCAACTACATTCTCCCAACTCAACAAAACCTTCGAGGAAGCCGGAGAACTCTTCTCTGCCATCAACCGGAATAACACGGAACTCATGAAGGATGCCATTGGTGACATATATGTGACTCTCCTGATGGCGGAAAGTTGCAGCAACATCGGACACATTTCCGATCCAGCCTATCACATCATCCACATGATGAAGGATCTCGCATGGGGGAGCAAGGTAGCTATCAAGGATTCCATGCAGCGACTGGAGTATGTTGCACAGGATCTCCTCGGTCTGGACATTACTGAGTGCCTGCAAGTTGCATATGATGAAATCAAGGATAGGAAAGGGAAGATGGTTGATGGAATCTTTATCAAGGAGGGGGATACGAAATGTATCAGCCCGCAGAAATCCTAACAAAGTGGGCGGAGGAGACAGGTACGGAAGTTCCATATCATGTCTACCTAGAGGAAGTCCACACCAAGCGCAGCTTCAGTTGCAAGGCAACAGCACACTATTTCGGAATAACAACTATCCGTGTATGGAAGGCACTGACTGCCTGCGGAATCCCAACCAGACGTGCAACTCAACTGGAGGTGTATTTAGGAACTCGGGATCATGGAGAGATTAAGAAGGGAGCAGTTGCACTTTGCTTGGAGCATGGCTCTATAAATGCAGCTAGTAAGGCAACCGGAGTCCATTACTTCTGTTTCCAGAAATGGTCAGAAACTCTTGGTTGCGTCTTCTATGTGTTCCCCTTCCTGCGGGCTATTGATGATTCTCATTCCCTCGGATTTGCAGAGGCTTGCAAACTTGTAGGTGTCAGCGGGATGACTCCATACAATAACTCAGGTGTCGGCAAGGAACATCCAACTGCAACCCATTGGCTTGCAAGTAAGCTGGGAGGAAAGTACAAAGTCATCATCCCTTGCGGAATGAGTAAAAGGCAATTCAAGAAGATTGCCCCGGAAGGATACCTTGTTGATGTTACTGACAGGAGGAAGTACAGGAGGAAATAGCAGATAAAAGAAAGCCCGGGGCTTTGCAGCTACCGGGCTTTTTAATCCCTACTTATTCATCCGGGCTGATAGGTTCCCGTTCAATCAACAGCCTGTCCTGCATCCGTCTCAGGGGACTGTCAACTTCCAAGTTCCTTCTGAACTCCTCAACTTCCGATTTACTGCTAACACTCAGCATCCTCGCAGCAAACCGATTGAAGTTCTCAATCTTCCCGCCCGCACTTTCATACCTTTCCGCAAAGTCATTCCAATCCTCAGAACTAACATTGCCTCCAGATATTGCCAGCTTTATTTCCTTACCAATTTCAGCAGTCTTCTCCTGTGCAGCAGCTTGATATGCCTTGGTGCGATACATGTTATCCATCATGATCGCCTCTTCCAGCGGCCTAGTACCGATAATGCGAGTTGAGATCATTCCGAGATTGAGTTCATTCGCAGTATCATAGTCTGTGTAATTGCTGTTATGGAACAGGGGGGTTCCTTGCTGAGTAGTTACCTGCCCCATAACCGCAGTTCCCAGTCCTTGCAATGGGCGACTCAATCCATTATGTGCAAGGCCAAAGAGAAGCGCCTGACCTGCATTTGTGTCATTCTCCGTGATCATGCCAAGGGTGTTCCAAGCGTTCTTCATGACATTGCTGAGGATGCTGACAGTCGGCAAGTCCTGAATCTGAGTTGGCAGCACCAAACTATTCCGCATAACCACATCACCTCGGGATGCTAAGTCCGCAGGATGCAGGAATGCGTGGCTGCCAGTTCCATATAGCACCCAAGCCCCCCAACTCTTCGGGTCATCCGCATTGGTCAGCGTGTACAAGTCCATGTTCCCGCTGTTCGTTTCTGCAACCATGTTGTTGAAAGTTGTGAATCCGGGCAAGGAGCGAATGCCGAAGATGTTTGCCTGCATTGCAGCCATGATCATTGCATTCTTCCTATCCCCCCTTTCAACAAACCTCAGTGCATTCTGCGCCCAGTTGAAGAAGTATGTCTGGTACATGCCGATGGCCTGACCAATCACTCCATTGAATACTTGCGGACGTTGATGGCTGCGATAGATGCCATGAACTGCATCTACTGCATTCGATACCATTGCCCAAGTTTCCCCTTCGGAAAGCCCTCGCAAATTAGCAACATCCTTTACGGAAGCTGCAACCAGATACCGAGAGAACTCTTCTGAGAACCTGTGAGCAGACCACTTGGAACCGAAATCACCAACCTTGGTAATTGCATCATTCACCGCTTTCAGGGAATGGCGACCAGTGAGGGAGGAGAAGTCCTGCGCTTCCAGATACTCCTTGAGGTAATCCGTAACAATTCCTCTCCCCTTCATCTGGGACAGAAACTGCTTACCCTCTGGACTCCAGTATGTCTTGATTGCACGAGCAAACAACTTCATCGGACTTGGCTCTTTCAAACCAAGTGCCGGGTTGTGTACATGCAGCATATCATGCACAGCTTGAGAGTTCCTCATAGCTTCCCGAATAACTGGTAGGGCCAGAATCGGAGTGCTGATAGTTTGCAGGATGCTATTCGCAATATCCAACCGAAGCTGGAATGTGCCAACCAAGTTGTTCAGAGTCCGGATTGCCAACTCCATACTGCGGGAATTACTGGTATCCGGGGATGCAATGATTGCTCGCATCATATCCGTGTATGGAGGATTGAATCCAGCAGCTTCCAATTCCTTATTCATCTGCTGGAACTGGGCCTCTGTGAAGTTGCTACTGGCAGTCCGTCCGAGCTTGTTGACAACAGCATCAATAACTTGTCCTCCCTTGTCACTGACAATGCCACTGATCTTCTTGTACATTTCCATACCAACACCTTGTCTGGAAGACTTATCCAGCATCAGGTTCTTGGTGTCCTCAAAGATAGTTGCACGTTCAGTGCGTCCGGTGATTGCACTTCTTGCCGCGCGGCCATAGGATTCATCTGCCCGTTCAAGCGCATGGAACACATCATTGTACATGAGTTCCACACCAGACATGATCTGGCTTTCAGAAGTCTTGTGTTGCCAGTTGCGGAACCTGTCCAGAACTTCCGATGCCTCAATGTCCAGAGAAGGAGTAGCCTCCGCAGTCCGCCCTTTCCGAGTTATCGTTGGATCAAAGAACCATTCATCAAACACATCCCCCTTATCATATTCCCCAATAAGTTTCTTGTGCTGCTCAACTTGCTCGGAGGTGACAAGGTTGTGGGTATCCCCGTATTTCTCCCGGGCCACTTGCAGCTTCGTTTCCAGTTCCTTAGCAGAGCGCCCGAACAGCATGTATCTTCCGTTATCCGCCCCATCCAATGCAGGTTTAGGGAGGACAAAGGCCACATGCGGAAACTTGCGTAGATCGCGAGGAGGAGGATAGATAATGTCAGTCCTGTAAGAACTGCTCATACCTTTCCCCTGTGCAATCAGATGGTGTTTCCTTGCAACTTCCTGATTGAACGGCTTCACCGTCTCCTCGAAGAAATCGAATACTTCCTTCTGGAGAGTGGTTGTCTTCCGATTCTGCATGGCAAGGAGAAGGCCGAGTTCCCGTATGTCATATCCACCAGAGAACTTGTTAGTGGAAGTCAACAATTCCAACTGCTTCTTGGCTGCAAGATCCCCGTTACCTGCGGCAAGCGCCCAGCCTTCTACGGTACTTGTGTGTTGTGCAAGATCGTCCAAGCTAATCAGCAGGTGTTCATAGGCATCATCATCCACTTGCAGCTTGAAGGTGTTGTGCCATCCCTCATACATCTTGTTAGTTGCAAGAGCCAATTCCGCGCGAAGCTTGTAGTTCTCCGGCTTGTTGAAGACACCGTAATGCCGGGAGAAGTTCTCTTCGATTGCCTGACTTGCATCACTCTTGATATTCCGGACAATGCGACCAACATATTGAGCAATTTCCCGGAGGCCACTCTTACCGATATTGCCACGAGTGGAGGTGAAGCCACTTGCACGAGTCGCAGTTTCATCAAGCTGGCCAAGCGCCTTGTGGAGAGTTTCCGCAGACGGCAGCAGGGAAACAGGCCCGCCAATGATTTCTGCAGAACTCCGCATCTGCAATTCCCGCAGCATGTTCATGCGTTGGTTAGCTGCAACCAGAGTCCGGGTATTAACATCCACTTCCTTGATATCCGAGGGGACATATCTTGCGACAATATGTTCCGGGCGATCATAGTTGCGGGAACCCATAGTCAGCAGATTGCCTTCAACACTTGCTGCATCCGTAATACCCGCAGCAGCCTTGACTTCCATATTCAATGAGTGTGCAATTTCCCACTCATTCATGTGGAATGTCTGATTCATCTGGAACCGGAGTTCCTGCTTGGCCTTGATCAGGTAATCCTTGAGGTCAGTGATTCCATATTCCACAAGTTTCGGAATATCGGTATCACTCATATTGAGTTGGATCTTCCTGCCCTGCTTCTCAAAGTCCTTGAGTTGCTCTGGCTTAGCAAGTTCCGTCAGCAGCTTCTCAATCCGAGGAAGATCATGCTTGTGCAGAAGATAAGTTCCATCCTTACCAGCAACCTGCACAGTGAAATCAGTGAATGATTGCTTGGCAATAGCTGCAAACTGCGCCGCAGCTTTCAGATAGGTCTTATCAGTAACTGCAATCTGGAACTCGTCTGCACGCACATACAGTTTCTCAATCATCTTGGGATTGAAGAAGTCCGTGCTGTACTTGAAGCCGACATTGATGTTATCCACACGGACAGTATCGCCAAGCAGGGATACCTTGCCAACATCCTGCGGGAGCGGCAGGACTCCGGAATACTCCTCGCCAGTGCGAACATTCTTGTAGGTAATCTTCTCATCGAATGGCTTGATGAAGGCCCCGAACTTGTTGAAGAACGCGGAAGTCTTGGGAGCCATCTTTGCGGCTTCCTTCATAACATCCGGGTGCATCATCAGTTCAGCAGTCTGAGAGATAAGTTCTGCTGGGGAAAGATGGTATTGATCTTTCAGTCCTCCAATCCTCAGCTTCTTATTGCCATTGTAGATAACAAATCTTGCCCGCTCCGGGGTGTACCCCTGCTTGACAAGTGCTTCCACAGATGCATCGAAGTCATCCCATGCAAACGGGTACTTGCTACGGGAGAACTTTTCGATCTCCTGCGCAAACTCCGTATTCCGGGACATGTGCCACACAACGTTATCCAGCGCCTTCTTGCCATTCGTTTTGAAGTGGGTAATCTCGTGCATCTGAGTCATAAGATGGAATTGGTCAGGAGACATATTTCCAAACACTGGCTGTTTCAGAAGACCTGCATTTACCAGCATTTCATCAACACGCTGCAACCTTTCCAGAGCATAATCTGAATACCTCGCACCTTCCCCAATATTCGTTGCACTTACACCGCCGATGGATTTACCAGTTGTTAGGGAAGGAGGAGTGGAAATGCCGTCTTCCAGCAACTTCTTGCGGATGCTCTGCATAAGCTCCTGATTACCGCTACTCCATCCACCAGTTCCGGTAAAGTCCCCGAAGCCTTCCGAGAAGAGCTTTGCGGAATACTGATCGACTGCAAGATCCACAACTCCGTGATAGTCCTCACGCGTACCTGCCTTCAACATGCCGCGCATCTGATCCATAATGTCGCTGAAGTCTTTACCAACAACATGGATATTCGGAGAGACTGTCTTGGCATAGAAGGTGTTCAGGCGGCCGAGGTCAGTGACACTGATATGGTTGATCTGACGAATGGCTGCAAATTCCTCAGCAATCTTATCCAAAGGTTTCGGCCCTGTGCGGAGAGAGGAGATTGCACGGTCAAATTCCAGCAAGCCTTCCTCTCCGGCCTTGTTCACCTGCGTGAACACATCTTTCAAATAGCTGGTTACTTGTTCTTCCGCCTTGAACTTCCGAGTCTGTGCAAACTTGTCCCCGGCTTCAATGGAGTATTCCGGAGAATGCCAGAGGTCTGAGAGCTTGCTGAAGCCCATTGTCAGCATATCACCGGAGTTGCCATACTGAGGAAGGTCTGCGGAAATATTGGTAAACCGTGCGTTCTCGACAGTCTTCTCTGCATATGCAGCCTTGATAGCTCCCTTGATTTGCAGGCCAGTGATTGCTCCGCCAAGTGCTGCTCCGCCGAGAGTCCACTTGTAGGTATCAGACGCGTATTCACCAAGAGAGGAGAAGTAATCCTTCTTATCCGGATTGATGACAATGTTACCTGCATGCGTCAGGCCAACAGCGGTATCAAAGACGAAGGCTTCTGCAAGATTCTGCCGAAACCCTACACCAATGGCATTCCAAGTCTGTGCGTTGTTCCAACTGAAAGTGACAGGATTTGCAAGGGCTGCTTCTTTCGCCACTTGGACTTGGCGCGAACCAAGGACAATATCATCAACGGGGTTCTTGAGGCCAGTTGCAGCCTCCATCCCCAACGTCATCTTACCAGCACCTTGGGCCATGCGAAGAGCTTTCACAGCCCCCAGACCGACGCCAAATGAAGATACAATCATGCCGGTTACATCTGCGCCGATTTTATGGCGAGCATAGAAGTCCCCGGAATCCTTGCCAAACAAGTCACGGTTTACTGCTTCCTCACTGGCATATTTAATGTCCGCTCCGAACGTATTCAGGAGCATGCTGCCAGTATTCCAAAGACCAACTCCAGCACTTGTCAGGGCGCTGGAGATTCCGTAGGAGAAATAATTACTGACCGGCTCTTCAAAAGAGTTTCCGGAAGTTCCGAGTTCTTCATAGTCCCCAGCCCGGCGAACCGGGTGGGCTTCCAAAGGATTGTACATATTCTTCTCCGGTTATTTACCACTCTGCAGCGGAGTTACAACTTTATCAGTCAGCCAAGAATTGACAGAGGAAGTTCCCTGAATAAGGCCCTTTCCGACAGGGGTCACAACTGGAATGTCACCAGTTCCAATGTCAACCAAGTTCTTCCCAAAAGTGCTTGGCTTGCGGAAGGAAACAAATGGCATTTCCTTAGCCCGCAACTCCATGATCCGAGACATTTTCATAAGATCCATCTTGTTGGTAAGGTCATAAGGCATACCATCAATAACGGCTGGAATCTTCGGCTTCAAGTCCTTACCAATTCCGATAGATTGCAGAATCGAAATTGTCGGGGATTGCGTTGGCATGGAAGCCGCAGCGGCCGTGGAGTACAGACTGGTGACAGCTTCTGCTGCATCTTTCTCAGAAATACCAGTCGTCCGTAAGGCACCCATCAATGCAATTGCTTCCACATGCGGGCCGTATTCACTGGCTCCAAGTGAGCCTTTATATTCAGCAAGTTTCGCTGTGTACGCAGATTCAATAGCTCCCCCCGGTTTTGCAGCCGCAGACAGAACTGCGCGGGCCTGAGGATTCGGAGCGATAGTTGCAAGAACTTGCCCATTATTCACAGTGAGTGCGGAGACAGGATTGAAGCTGGCAGGAAGTTCTGCAGTTGTATCAATCTGGGAGAGGACTGCAAGTGCAGGAGCGGCGTCGAATGCAGCCATTGTTTCCCTTTGTGCGCGATCCAGATTCTCCTTATGTGCAGCTTTTCCTTCCGGGGAGTTCATGAACAGTGCTGGATTCTTGCCGAATTGCGGAGATGCCTTCATGCTGGTTGCATCGTAGTCATCCACAAGCCGCTTCATGTATTGGGACATTTCAAGTTCAGCAAATGCACCAAGTTCCGTAATTGCCCCGCCCAGCTTCCGCACTTCTCCAACTGTCATCCCAGAAAAAATCTTCTCTGGAGTTCTTGCTCCACGGGAGTACCGGAATACGACAGTATTGAAAGCTGATCTGGATTCCGCTGGCATAGTTGATACTGCGCTGAGTGCATAATCCATATCAGTCTTGGTTGGATTGGTAATTCCGCGAACTGCAAGCAATGCCTTAGCTTGGAGATCCTGCACAGCAAGTTCCTTATTCGCTTGCTTCATCTGCAAGGCCTGCATCTTCCGTTGGTCTTCCCAACTCATTGCTTGGAATACATCCTGAGAGGCTTTCCAAACTTTCTCGCGGCTCTTGCTTGCTGTATCCAGAGTGGAGCCAAGGGCTTGAAGTTCCGCCTGCTTGCGCTGGGCATCAGCTTGCAGAAGTTGCTGAGCGGCCTGTTGCTCGAACCCCCGATTCAGCGTGTCACTGGTGACAGCCGCTTGCATAGTCATGGAAGTTACATCTGCTGCAATAGCCGCAGACTTGAAGTGAGCATTCGCCTCTTCCATTTTGTTAGTTACGGTGTCCGAGAGGTTCTCCCGCTTCCACCAAAGGGCAAGTTTCTTGACAGGGTTCCAAGTGTTGTTCTGTTCCTCGGAAACCTTCGCAAGCTCGGCACGAGTCTGCATTGCTTCTTGGGCTGCTGCAAACCCTGCGGAATGTTCCTGCTTGATGCTGTCAGCGGTTCCGGAGAAGATGTTGGCGAGACTTGCACCGAACTCCTTGGTTCCTTCAATCTGGTCCTTGTCCAGTGCAAATTTCTTGTTTGCAATATCAAGGGAAGCCTCATTGCCCATCTGTGTCAGGGCCATGGCTGCTGTAACTTCATCTGACACAGCAGCTTGATTGCTCCTTGCAGCCGCAACAAATGTCGGGGCCGGAGGAATCTTGTCCGTATTGGACAAATCTCCCTTGATGGAATAGTTGTACACATCGAGCAATGAGGTAGCCATTGTCTGCTCCTATTAACCGTTATTTCCGAAGAGGCCGAAACCGGAGGACTTGCTGCTAGCCGAGCCAACAGATTTCTCCGTACTTGTCTGATATGCTTCCTTCTGCAAAGTCAGCGCATTCAGCAGCCCTGAGAGGGACATGCTCTGATCCTGCTGGGCTAAAGTTGCGTATTTCGCAATGTTGTCCATTACGACTGCTGCACTATCTGCGGTTGCCTTGCCAAAAGCCTCATTGGCAAGATTCTGCCCAGCCGTTGATCCATACACACCGGCACCTTGCATGCCCATTGCAATCTGAGGGAGAGCAGTTGTCTTGTACTTATCAAAGATGCTGGAGACAATCCCCTGTACATCCGAGATAGCATTTTCACGAGAGAATTGCTTTCCAGCAGAAGGAAGATTCCCAGAGAGGAAAGCAGTGAGGTTGTCAAGAACTGCCTTACTTGCTTCATCGAAGCGTTTGACAGTTGCCGTGGTACTGCTACTGGAAGAAGACTTGTTCTTTCCAGAGCCAAAACTAAATCCGAATGCCATGATACACCTCCGCAATTTACTGGAGAATAACATGCGGGGACTGGCCCCGCAAGGTGTTACACATCCCGAATTATCAACTTCCCAGCACGTCCCGCCATCTCATTATGGAAACGATCCACAGCAATCTGAGAAGCAACAACCATTTCGGGAGTTCTGGAAATGCCAAGAGCAATACACCCCTCAAGTTCCTTAGCCCAGTTAGCAACATGGATGCGAATCCCGCTGCGCCCCGGAACATTCAGAACCTCATACAAATGCTTCTTGAAGCGATTGCTGAGGGTGAACTTGATGTCGTATTCCCCAACAGGAATGCAACTAATGCCCTTGGCATTATCCTTCCAAGGTCTTTCAATTGTCTGGTATCGGATGCCACTCGGCATGAGCAATGTTCCCATTGTCTCATGCTGTGTGTGCGTATTCCGCTCCAGTATCAGAGTTGGAACACTCATGACTTGCTCCAGTTCTTGAGAGTTTTCAGTATCAGCAGGATTGTATAAATGATGGTGAACAAGGCCAACCATTCATTTATACTGTGTCCTGCAAAATACCAGCCAGTTGCCGCAACCGGAGGGGCTGCTTGAATTGCGTCCATACATGCCTCCCGCATCCGGTCATGACGATTGTCGTTGAAAATGTGCATCATTGCGAGTTCTCCCCGCAATTGATCTTGCACACTGCATCCCTAGTCTCTGCTGAATCCTCTGGAACAAAGAGTTTCACAATGCCGCAGATGGCAGCTGCGGCCCCAAGAGGAGTTGCATAAGCAGGGAGTAATACCGCCATGCTCCCGAATTGGATTGCCAATGCACTCCAAGTTGATTGTCTGGAAAGACGGGAAAGAAGTAACTTCTGCATGTTACACCTCGTGTTAGTTATTTACGGCGACTCGCGGGCGGTTGTTATGCTGAAGCACCCGTCATATCCAACCCTTACCCGCCAAAAACGTATTAACTTGCGTCTCGACGGCTTGGTAGCCAGACGCATTAAGATGAATGGTGTCG
>JACCDT010043311.1_pt1 | contig 41802 bp, 50 predicted proteins | sample 7446291 | NCBI WGS metagenome assembly JACCDT01 (sample SAMN15323446, study PRJNA562643) | freshwater metagenome | isolation source: river surface water | place: USA:Blue River Watershed | collected 2017-08-17
ATTATTCACATGTTGTAACACACCACTTCCAACGGCCACGTTCTGATTTCCAATACCTGTTCCGCCTAAACAGTTAGCACCTATTCCTGTATTATCTACTGGACTTCCACCTGTTATAGCACTTAATGAATTATATCCGACAGCCGTGTTTCTAGCTCCAGCTGATGCACCACCTTTTAATGAAGAATGTCCAACAGCTGTGTTATGATCTGCAGATGTTGCTGTCAATGCTTGATATCCGACAGCTACGTTTCCAACACCTGTTGTGTTTGCTGCTAACGCTTTACTTCCTACTGCTGTATTCTGTGCTGCAGTGTTTGCATTCAATGCATTATATCCAATCGCTGTATTATCCCCAACAGCAACTGCTGATGCTAACGCCTGATTCCCAACAACAGTGTTCTGTGACGCAGGAGTTACTGCATCGAACGCAAGTAATACTCCTGCATTTACACCTATTCCAACATTATCAACATCTGATGTTGTGCATGCTTTCAATGCTCTATATCCAACTGCTGTACATCTTAATACTTCACTTCCTGTTGATAAACTTTCGCTTCCAACTGCTGTACTTTGATTACCAGAAGTTGATGCACTAGATAATAATGCTTGATATCCAATAGCAACATTATCAGAACCAAAATTTCCTCTTCCAGCAGAGTATCCAACAGCAACGTTTCTACTCGAATTGGGTGTAGTTCTAGCTGTTGCACTTGAAGCACCTAACGATTCGTATCCAATAGCTGTGTTACTCGCACCTGTAGTATTCGAATACATAGCGTTGTATCCAATCCCGATGTTATTATCTGCAAGATTTGCGTTCAATGCGTTATACCCAATTGCTATTGTATTATTGAAAGTTGTGTTTGATCCTGATGCTAAACTGCCTAATGCGATATTTTGATCACCATTAGTTATTGCTGCTAAAGCTGATGTTCCGATTCCAATGTTATGTTGAGCTGATAACATATTTCCATTCATTGATGTTGCACCGATAGCTATGTTGTTTGATGATGCCGTTGAATGATTTCCACTCATAGCTGATGTTCCTATCGCTATGTTATTCGTATCAGCCGCACTCCCTGTTCCTGACATAGCAGCGTTCCCTATAGCTATGCACGTCACAACTCCTGAAGCTTGTAACAGGGCATCTTTTCCTAATGCAACGTTTCCAGCTGTTGTTGTTAATCCTTTTCCAGAGTTAGCTCCAACACATGTGTTGTTTGTTCCTGATGTTATAGCTGTCCCTGCCGTCACACCGATACCAATATTGTTAGTTGCAGCATTGAATGCTCCTGCAAGAGCGGATGTTCCTATAGCTATATTTTCTGAAGATAGTGTTGTAGTGTGAGCACCGTTCATAGCTGTTGTTCCGATAGCTATATTGTTTGTATCCACCACACCACCACTGCTTCCGGATAAAGCTGCATTACCTATCGCTATAGAATTCGTGATTGTTGTTGCAGCACCCATTGCATCTTTACCAACACATACGTTTCCAGAACCTGTAGTTAAAGCATCTCCAGCACCACTACCGACTGCAGTATTATTACTTCCACTATCAAGCTCCTTTAATGCTCCATATCCAACTGCAGTGCATTCAGAATGTGAACCAGTGGCAGGAATAGTATTATTGAAAGTGTAACTACCTAATCCTGTATTTTTAGAACCGGAAGTAATCCATCTTCCTGCACTATATCCAATACCAGTATTGTCATCTCCTGTTGATAAAGAAATGAGAGCAGACATACCAAGAGATGTATTATCTGCAATACCTGATGTTGTTCCATATGTTGAAGGGCCAACAAAAATATTAGTTACACCGCCAAAATTAACAGGAAAAATACCGTCAGAATTAGGAACAGTATAAGTACGTGTCTGAGAATTTCCTATCGAAGCACATGTTAGTTTAAATATTTTTGACGTATCAACGCTGTTATATACAGCAAATGTCGAATCGGGGAAAGTTGAGGAGTTACCACCTGTCGGCCCAGTCACACCTTGCGTTCCTGTTGCTCCAGTCATTCCTGTCGGTCCTGTCGGTCCTGTTGCTCCAGTGTTCCCTGTCGGTCCTGTATCTCCTTGTATTCCTTGTATTCCTTGTATACCTTGTATACCTTGAGGTCCTGTCGCTCCATCAGCACCCATCACACCTTGTATTCCCTGAATACCTTGACTTCCAGTCGGCCCAATTGCCCCTACACTTCCTGCAGTTCCTTGACTTCCAGTCGGTCCAGTTGCTCCTACACTTCCTGCAGTTCCTTGACTTCCTGTCGGTCCTGTGACACCAGCAACTCCTTGAATTCCTTGAATTCCTTGAATTCCTTGAGACCCTGTCGGTCCTGTTGCTCCTGTATTAGTTGCTATTCCCGATGAACCAGTCGGTCCCGTTACTCCCGCCGGTCCTGTTGCTCCTGTTGAAGCAGCTGCTCCCGCCGGTCCTGTTGCACCATCAGCTCCCGCACTACCAGTCATTCCTGTCGGTCCAGTTGCTCCTGTATTAACAGCTGTTCCGTCAGCGCCAGCAGCACCAGTCATTCCTGTCGGTCCAGTGGCACCAGTTGCTCCTACGATTCCTGCAGCCCCTGCATCTCCAGTCGGCCCAGTTGCTCCAGTCGTTCCGTTTGTACCTGCAGCCCCTGCATCTCCAGTCGGCCCAGTTGCTCCAGCAACTCCTTGAACTCCCTGCAATCCTTGAACACCTTGAGGTCCGGTTACTCCAGCTACCCCTTGAATTCCTTGCAATCCTTGAATACCTTGAGGTCCAGTTGGTCCCCCCGGACTTCCTGCAGCTCCAGTCGGTCCAGTTGCGCCAGTTCCAGAACCTCCTCCGCTACCATCTCCACAACATAGTGTATCATACACTTTGAAATCGAAGAGAGACATTTATTTATATACAGGAAATCTGTTTAAACGTGTTCAGCAAAATCTAAAATATTCAAATATAATCACACTTCTCAACTGTTTTTGTGTTGAGTAGTATTCTGAAAGGTTTTCCACATCCGTATATTTCATTATTCTTAACCACTCTATCACACACTTCTTTTGATTCGTGTGGAGACATAAGCGTATTGCTTTTATACATTCCATGTCGAAAAATAGAACAGTTTATCTCGTTTTTATTTACAATGACATAATCAAAACAATGTGGGCAACAGAAAATCAATAAGTCTTTATCTGTTGTTATGGTGTTTCCTAAAATTATTTTTTGAATAATTTCTTCCATTATGTTTCGAATAGTATATTCCATTTTTATTTTAAAAACATTTTACATTCGAAAGAAAATAAATTCTCCTAACAATAAAATGAGAAACCGTCCATTAATCTGGCTCGGAATTATTATATTATGTGTTATTCTTTTCTTCATATTCTATCCAACTTTCTCATATCATAATTATGCTAATGTCGAAGAAAAAGAAATGTTTTCCCATTCTGTCGAATCAAACACCCCTATTGGAAACACAATGATTCCGTATAAAGAGGGTGAATGTGTTACATGCAAATCGTGTGAAGCAGAGGTGGAAGCAAACCCCCCTGCTATCACCCCATTTTCTCCAAATCAGAGAGGATGGAGTGCAGGAAGTCCTGACAGTCCTATGACTGAAGCTGCCAATCTCTGCGATCCATCAGTTTTAATCCCAATCTCTCAACCAACATACGATTATCCATCAGCTAAATGCGCATATACGGAATATGTGAAATCACCTTAAAAAAATCTCCTTGAGGAAATAACATTAAATATATTTTATAAATATATTTAAAAGATAGGGGTAAAAGGATTCTTTTTTCTAAAAGTGTTTATGCAATTTTGATGTGTATCACTAACTCCAACTGCTGGAACATTACCAGAAACGTATTCGCATTGATATGATACTGCTCCTAAACCTCCGATTATCTTTACAGGTATCCATGCAGATGGCGGAGGTGGTGGTGGGATTGTACATTTACCTGTTGTTTTATCATAAGGTAGATGATCTTTGTCACAGCATGTTGCTGGATCTGAACATAAATCATTTACACACGATATTTCATTCTCTGAAGCTGATGTCCTCCCCGTTCCAGCTATTCGTATACAACGAGGGTTGTTCATATTAGGAGGGTTTGGAGAAGCACCCCAGTTTGCCAAAATACATTTATTATTTACGCAATCTTTGTCACTATCACATGACCCACATGACGTACCACATCCATCATCCCCACATTCTTTTCCTAAACAAGATGGTTGACATACATCATCACATCTCAGCGTATCATTATTCCATTTCTGTGTTGCACTGCAACAAGTTCCCTTTGCACATTCTGTATTCAAACAAGCATGTTCAGTTTCGTTGGTTGAATCCGCCACTCCTTTTTTCTGAACACATTTAATGTTCGGAGCATTAGGAGGGAGAGGCGGAATCTGCGTTTCCGCTTCCCAATACATCTTATCAACACATTTTCCAGACACACAATCTTGCAATAAAGAGCATTTACAAACCCCTTCACATCCATCATCTTCACCACACACCCCATCTGGGCATTTGGGAACGCAACATTTTCCGTTATTACATACTCCTCCATCATCACATTTATTACATATGTTTCCACACCCATCACTCATTCCACAAGTACCATCCGCTGGGCATTTTGGTGTGCAGCATTCACCGTTTCTACACACACCTCCTCCAGAACATCCACAATACCCTTTACAGCCATCATCAGCTCCACATTTCTTATTTGTGCAATCTGGAGAGCATTTTTTAAACATAAAATACACTGCAACTCCGAGAAGACATAGAATGACTATGGCTAATAATATTCCAATCATTTATTTCTAAACATTTTATTTAGAAATGTTTAATATATGAATTTAACATCTTCATATTTTCCTCCAAACTCTATTGTTATTTTTATGTTTTTATAATTTTTAATAACCTTCACACCTTTTGTAAAATCTCCTTCATCCATCTGACCATCAAAATAAAACGCTCTACCTCTTTGAAATACAGAATTCTCCCAATCACCTCGCAGAGTAATTAAATTGGATTTATATTCTCCATATCCGTTCATAAATTTTCCATTCCAATCTCCAGACATAGTATGTTTCTCTCCATTAAAATAATATGTAAAAATTCCTTTTCCAGCCGAATCTCCATCTTTAAACTCTCCTTCAAACGATGACATATAACTATTATCTATCCATTCAGGGTCATTTCTATCGCAATTGTTATAATAAACAATTCCGTTTCCATGTCGTTTACCATCTTTTTGTTCACCAATATATATACAATCACTCTCGATACTTATTACATCTGTCGATTTATTTCGTTTAACGATGATAGGGAACATTTTCTCCTTATATCAGTTTTTTATTTTTTCATTTTCTTCGTTCATAAAAAAATGAAAAATTTAAAAAGCAACGAAATAGAAAAATGCTAAAAGTACACCTCGACAAATCACTCTTATCTCTCCCGCCAAAGAGGGCATCGATGCCGTTTACGGCAAAAAGATGCTATGAACATCTCGGAGAAGAAGACAATAACAATGCAAGTAGAAGATTCGTAAATACAAAAGAGATGATGGACGAAGAATTTATCTTTCACTGCTCAACACAAGAATCTCTGATTTACGGAAAATCAACAGAAACCAAAAATCATTTTCTGAACGCCATTCTCTGCGCATACAACAGTCATATCGGTTTGAGAGTATCGCCTGATGATTTAATCATTCAACTTAACCTTTTCTTCTCTCAATACGTTAATGAGAATGCTGAAGCTGTGAGAAAAGTTTTTGTTGATCACGAAGGAAAAGAGAAGATAGTTCTCACGTATAATTCTGCGGAATTACATTGGGATGTGTTCATGGAAGATTTTGAAAAAGAACTTAATAAGCGTGTCAAATGTGATGAATCTGGGTCGTCATTTGCATCCCTTCTTACACCAAATTTTTCAACCACCACAAAGACTGTGAAGACTGCTTCCTCAATTCTGAAAATGGCGACTTTCAAAAAATATTTTGAATACGGAATGATGCTCGGGTGTGGCATCCCTTTCGTTGAACTATCAGGAACAAAAGAAGACTGGAAATCTTTTAAAACTAAATGGGTAACTTTCAAAAATTTCCTTCCTAAGATGAATGTATCAGAAAATGTCACAAATTGGGCTAATACGTACGATGAAATCGTTTCTCTATTTGTAGGAATGAGAGAATTAAAAGATGAAGGAGAAACAGATGCTCCGTCTGATGTTTCCGAATTGTGGAAGAGAATTGTAACTTACATTCCTTACGGATCAGGTTCTCAACAATATCTTTCAGGATGGTCACAATTCCTCTTTCCATCTACAACAAGAAAATACAGAGCTATTTCTTTAAAAGATGGATGGAAAGATGTTCACGCAGAAGATGCTCCAGTTAGTGTAGCGAACGTTAATTGTGAACTGAACCAATTCGGTGTTGTATCAGATTTGCGTTTATTCTCAGGATTTATTGGATATAATGTAAAAGAAAATGTTGTTGCACCGGTTATCGGATATTACGTTTTTGGAAAACAATGTCTTAACCCCCGAATAACTGTCGATGCAGCTGCAACAGTTGGTGTAAATGAACAAAAATTAAATTCTGAAGAGTGGAAGAAATACGCTGCAAAAATTGAATGGATTGCTACAGAGAAACTTCGAAGAGAAGAAGAGCAAAAACGACTTGCTGCAGAGGCTATTAGACAAGAACAAGAGAGAAAACGTCTTGCTACTGAGAAGCAAGCAAGAGAGGATGCAGAATATCGAATCAAATATGCATGCTAAAAATATGTTGATTCGATATTCTGCTCGAATCAAATATGCATGCTAAAAATATGTTGATTCGATATTCTGCTCGAATCAAATATGCATGCTAAAAATATCTCATATTTTCTTTTGTAATCAAAAGAAAAATTGTGTTATAATAAACATGAATAATGTATTTATGAAATTATGTTTGTTTCAAAATAGAGGGGATAATACTTCTAGTATTGTATTATCGAAAATAGATAATGATTGTCATGTTTCAGATAGCAATTCGCCATCTACTTATGTCTCAGAATTTTATTCGATTAATCCAACATTTCGTCCAATTCTTCCTAACACTAATATTTTTTGTTTTTCTTCGGAAAAAGGATTAAGAATGATATATGATATGTATAATATAGATGATTATAAAGATTGTGTTCAATTTGTTGCATGGGTAAGTCCAACACCGAACACTACACCGTTATATATTTCAAATAATAGAAAGACACTCTCTTTTACAAAGAATATTGATGATACATCTACTGATAATTCTGTTACATCTCAAATATATGTTCTTACAAAAGAGAATATTAAAAATAATCAGATATATTTTAAAGGTGAAGAAGGGCGTTGCATTCCATTACACTCATCATCTAATGGACAGAACATTTTTGAATGTGTTACGAATAATATTTTAGAATTAACAGAACATAAACATGGAGAAGATGTTTCAATTCTTGATAGTTTTAAGATAAATAATACCGATACGTTTGAGATAAAAGAGGTCATAATATGTATTGTTCTTTTTCTTATTACGTATATTTCACTTATTCTTATAAAAAATAAATTCTCAGTGAAAAGAAATGAATGAATTTATTAAAGTGTTTTTACGAATCCGTCCTTTAAACAATCGTGAAAATAAAATTGATAATAAATTTAAATCGTCCCCTCTCTCCATTATTTCTGAAAATTCCGTTCAAATTCTTTCAACGAACGATGTCCTTACTTTTAATTTTGACAGAGTATTTTCAGAGAAAGTAGATGAACATTCCTCTCAGACACAGATATTCGATACTACAACAAAGCATATAATTCATTCAACGGTTGATGGATATAATTCAACAATATTTTCATATGGTGCAACTGGAACTGGAAAAAGTTATACAATGTTTGGAAATGAAAAAGCAACAGGTATCATTCCTAGAGCATGCACTCTTATATTTTCTCTTCTTGAAAAAAAAGAATTGCTTAGATATGAAGTCAAATTATCTTTTATAGAAATTTATTGTGAACAGATAAGAGATCTTCTTGCTTATGCTGGTATATCACAATTAAAATTAAGAGAATCTATATCCACAACTGGAAACGAAGTTTATATAGAAGGTGCAATTGAGAAAACTGTTTCTTCTGCTCAAAATATTTTAAACGTTATTGCGGAACATTCTTTAAACAGAATAACAGCATCTACAGCATTAAATAATCGTTCATCAAGATCGCATGCAGTTGTAATAATTAAAATAATTCAGAACTTTTCTGACGGAACATCAACTATATCTAGAATGAATCTTGTCGATCTTGCAGGGAGTGAGAATGTTGGTAAATCTCTCTCAACGGGAGTGAATCTTGTTGAAGCTCAAATGATTAACAAAAGCCTTTCTTCTTTAGGAAACGTAATTTATGCATTAACGGAAAAGATGCAAGAGAAAAAACATATCCCTTACAGAGATTCCAAGCTTACGTTTCTTCTTAGAGATTCTTTAGGAGGTAATTCTAAATGTGCGTTGATCGCAACAGCAACATATTCTGAAGATGCTCTCTTTGAAACTATTAGTACTCTTCGTTTTGCACAACGTGCTAAGAATATTAAGAATGACCCAAGAATTAATCGTCTTGAAAACAGTTTAACTTTAAACGCAACAGTAAAAGAGCTTCTTGAAAAAATAGATATTCTTGAAAAGAAATACGAAGAAGCTAAACAGACAATAACGTTTATTGAAACAAAACATAATCCTCCTGTCGATAAGCAAGCTCTGCTTTACAAAAAGAAATTTGATAGAGTGAATGAACAGATTTCTATTCTTGAAACAGAATTTAAAAGAAAGGATGATGAACATAGTAATCTCTCAGCTCTTCTTGTTGCCCAACAACAGGAGAATGAGGTGCTTACATTCTCATTGTGTGAAGAACGTATAAAGAATGTTGAAATAGCTTCTAAATTAAAACGATACACATCTTTCGTAAAAGGGCTTATTGATAACAAATCTGATTCAAACGTGCTTGAGATACTTATTAAAAATTTTGGAGAGCTTGAAAAATGAATTGTTTTCTTTTTTAAAAAAAGAAAAAATGTCTAGAAAGGTGGTTCGTGATGAAGATTTTATGAAACAAGATTGTGTAGAATGGATTATAAATAAAAAGAATTATAGAAAACATGATATGCCGTGTATGATTGGGCTACACAAGAATGCAGATAAAATGTTTTATTGGAATATTCGGAAATATCATAAACTTCTTCCATCTGGGATACTATCATATAATCGAAAACAAGTTATAACATGGAACAATGAAGAAAAAGAAACACCATTTCAATATTATGAAGATAATAGAATATCAAATATTCCATACGATAAAAACGAATTTCATCTTGCTATTCTTGATAAAAAAGGAGCATCCGCTTTTAAAGAAAATGGCAGGTATCTGTTTCATTTAATTGAAGAAGAGATGCGCTATAACTGTCAAAAATTATATGTTCATTTAGAAGGAGAGTATTATCAGAGAAATCATTAAAATGAATTATTTTTATTCTTTCTTCAAAAGAAGAAAATGAACATATTCTATTTACACTATATCCCATCGATATGTGCAATGTTTCATGTCGATAGACATGTTGTTAAAATGATATTGGAAACAGCCCAACTTCTCTCTTCAGCTGTTCATATGTTGTGTTCTCCAGTTGATGAGAATATTAAAAATACCATCCTTCCACGTTTATATAAACTATCTCATAAGAATCACCCTTCTGCAATATGGGCGAGAGATAATATTAACAACTGGACTTGGCTTCTTTATCTCGGCCTTGCTCTCTGCAAAGAATATACATATCGTTATGAAAAAACACATAAGACAGAAGAGCTTCTTTTTTTTCTAAAAGAGAATATACATATTATATCTCCTATGTTTTCACAAGAACAGTTCTATCCTCCTACACCAGCAATGGATGAACAATATATTGTAAAAAATGAAAATAACGAGATTATTCCAATGCTTTCGTATAGAAATTATTACATAAACGGGAAGAAGCATTTACATTCTTGGAAGAAACGAAATTTTTAAAAAATTGAAATAAAACATATTTGAATAAATGGCTGATGACGATAGAGTAGGCAGATGCATTCAGAAGAACGATAGTGATCTTGAGGATTTAATCAACGATGACCTTGTTATGATTCGTCTTCATACAGCGAATCAAAATAATCAAGAGATATACGAATGTTATTCCAACGAAGATTTTGCTAATCTATTGAGAAGAAGAGCGAGAAGATTTTTTCGTTTATGGTATACTAACATATATGTTGATAACTCTCTCGAAAGGCATTATTTAGAAGGTGCAAGAGTCATGGAGCTTTACAATCCTAGAGATGAGAATAATGCCGCAGAAGGAGCTGCTCTTCCAGAAATTGTATCTGTTTATTCTGCTAGGCCTGTTGATTTTGCGCCCTATATTCCACCCGCCCCTTCATCGGCAGCGCTTGAAAGAGTAGCAGCTTCTGCAGCTGCAGCAGCTGCAGAAGAAGTAGTTGATGAAGAAGATGAAGGAGAAAATGTTAGCATCCAAAAACATTCTAAAAAATCAAAAAAGAAACGTCCTCAAACAAAACATATTCTCCCCTCTGTTGAAAATTTAGGAACAAATAAATCAAATAAACTGAATAAACCCCAAGTTACTGAAGAATTACATGCGGCAATCGCACAAAAAGATAGCGCAAGAATACGAGAAATATTAAACAGAGAAGGGTTTGATAATTTAGAATTAGAAAGCATAATTCTGAGAGAATTATTAGAATTAACAAATAATAGTATAAATATGAATGATTGGGATTTTTTCTCAGCACTTATTGAACATGAATGGTCGCCTGACAAGGTGTATCCTTTACAAGCATTACTCATCGCATCTATTAAACATAATGATATTGATATGTTTCGACGATTATTAGAAGCAGGAGTGATCGATGAAAATAATATAATTCTTCGTACTATTGAAGAATATAATAGACAGCAGGAGTTTTTTCCAATGTATTTTAGATTAAGGGGGGATAGCCCAAATTTTCTTTACCTTTCAAGTTATGAATCAGAATTAGAACGTCAATACTTACGAGATTTTTTTAACTATGTTGAAGCGTCAAGAATTCCGTCTATGCAAAATCTGTTACGCGTTGCGTTATTAAATAACGAACGAGAATTATTCGAACTATTAATAAATGCAGGTGTAAAAGATTCTGAAAATGGTATAAGTTTAGAAGATGCATTAGTTATTGGAGATGATTTTTATACAACACTGTTATTCAAAAATAACAAATATTCTATCGATGTGATTAAAAATATCAAAACTACTGTAGCTAAATTAAAAGAATTAGTAGCACTACCACCTAATAATCCTAGAATAACTTCTAAATCTCAAAAAGTTCAAGATCTAATTAAAGCTCTACGTCGTGCTATTTCATTGAGACGAAGAAAATGAAAATATTTTCTTCTTGTCAAAAAAGAAGAAAATGTCTCAAAAAATAAGAGATGATGGTTTAAACACGATACGCTGGAAAAAAGAGAATGAAAATTTTAGAAAGCATGGTATGCCTCATATAATAGTTCCAGAAGAGAACGATTATGTATTATATTTTAGTGGCAAATATATTTTCAATATAAGAAAAGAATGGGTGTATTCTCGAATTAAAAATATTCTGTTTAAAAATAATGGGACAACATATCAATATTTATCAAAATGAAAAATTTTTCTTCTTTCTAAATGAATAAAAATGTCTGTGAAAGATTCTGAATGGGTGGGTGTATGGAGAAATATTAAAAATGTAAAACAGATACACAGAACACATGATATGCCATCATATATTCAATATCGACCTAACGGAATAAATATAGAATATATAAGGTTTCATGAACAACAGAGACCTTCAACGCGCTCATTTCCGACAACAATATCTATATACGGAATTAATTTTGAAACAGGCTTGGATGTAAATAGAAAAATATTTATTGATAATGCATGGTATTCTCTCCCATTTTTTATTAATAGAGAAGGGAAACAATACGTGTATGATAGACGAAGCCGTAAGAAAATGTTATAAAATGAAAAATTTTTCTTCTTTGAGAAAGAAGAAAATGTCTCGCAAAATACATGAAGAAGATCACTCCTGTTATGTATGGAGGAACAGTGTGAATAGATTTTATAGAAAACATGATATGCCAATATATACATCTGCCCGATTTAAACATTACGAATTTGGAGAAAGAAATACAATAAAAACTCCATCAGAGATATAAGGAGAAATACCCGCAATTTATTTTGAAAAAACATTAATATATCCTTATAAATATGGTGTAACCGAAGAAGGTAAAACTACTTATCACTACACTAAAATTAATTATGACGAAGCCGTGGATGTATTAAAGAAACTAGGTGTTAAGCTTTTTTACAGAGGTAGACAGCTATAAATTATTTTTAAAAATAATTTATGATGAGATGTTAAGGAAATAAACTATAGTTATATATAGATTTAACAATTTCTAAATTTTCAGATGAGAGAAATGCTCCTTTAAATTTATCATTATGTAGTAGATGACGATAACGTTTTTTAACATGTTCCCGTTTCAAATTTTTTGGCATTTATAATATCATCATAATACATATAAGATTGATTCACCTCGAGGATTATAAACATTTTCTTTAATTCAAAAGAAAATTATTTATTCATTTTATTGAGAATCAAAATATAATAAAATGAATTTTATATAAATTACACATTCTCATAAAATGGAATTAATTGCTGTAAATGTAAAATTTCCTATTGATTGTATTATTTGCACAAATAAGTTTTCAGTGGACGAAGAAAATAAAAACAAGCAATTACGGTGTGATGTATGTTCAGAAAAAAATTTATGTATACATGGAATACTAAAAACTGATTGTATTAAAAAATGTGCGAGATCTGGCTATTGCTATCATAACAAACAGAAAAATTTATGTAAAAACGGATGTGGAGGGTCGGGGATATGCGACCATGGTAGAAGAAGAGATAGATGCAAAGAGTGTAAAGGTGTTGGAATATGCGAACATGGACGATTAAAAGCATCATGTAAGGATTGTATGGGATCGAGCTACTGCGAACATAAAAAACGTAAACAACATTGTAAAATTTGTATGGGTTCAAGTAGATGTGAACATGGAAAATTTAAACATATATGTTACGATTGTGGCGGAAAAGATATTTGTATACATAAAAAACAAAAAGCAGAGTGTCGCGAATGTGGAGGAAACGCTTTCTGTGAACACATTGGAGATAAAGGGTTGACTAAACGTAAAGTGAACTGTCACATCTGTTCACCACACCTGATGTGTAAACATTGCAAATATTCTATTCCATCCAAATTTGGAGATTATTGTGCCGCTTGTTATTGGCATTTAAATCCACATGAAACCAAAACTAAACTTAATGGAAAAGAATTAAGCTGGAGACAAGAACTCGTTAAATTTTTTGATAACGAAGAGAAAAATGATGTAGAAATTATTTTCGATAAAAAGATTGAAGGAGGTTGTTCTCGTAGGCGTCCAGACGCATTTATCGACAGATTAACACATTCTATTGTTCTTGAATGTGATGAATATGGTCATCGAGGATATGATGAAATATGTGAAAATAAACGAATTATGGAAATTTTTGAAGATTTAGGCTCTCGCCCAATAGTATTTTTAAGATTCAATCCTGATAAAGATAATTACAAGAATAGATTGGATTTGTTCTTACATTGCTGTAGGTTGATGCTATATGAACCACCAGATAAAGATATTACTATACAATACTTCTAAAAAATAAATTGTTTTAAAAAATAAACAATTTCATCATATTTTTTCAATAATATTATTTCTCGATTCGTTAGTATTTCAATCAAAAAATCCCCATAGGCAAGAAAAAATTTTTTTAATTTTTTATTTTCTTGCCTAATATAAACAAACCAAGGATGAGTACGAATAGCAATGTCACAAGTGGTTTCATCGATCTCGCCACCTTTGATGAGCTCGAAAAGTACGCGTACGGTGGCCCAGATGCTACCGCATACTTCGTGCGCGAAACACGCAAGTCGACATGGTTCACAATCGTACCAGTCGTACTTTCGAAGGCCAACGGACAGTCGGGCTTCAACCAAGATTGGAGTGTGCAAATCTCACGTGCTGGAGATTACCTCCTCGCTACATGGCTGCGCGTGAACTTCCCGCAAATCAACATGTCGACAACTACAGTGACTCCAGTCACTGCTACATCAGCAGCTTACGTTGCTGGAGGGTTCGGTATTCGTTGGACTCGCAATCTGATGCACAACCTCGTGTCGTTATGCACAATCACATTCAACGACCTTGTTGCTGCGCAGTTTGACAACTACCACCTCGACTTCTGGGCTGCATTCACAACCCCAGCAGGCAAGCAGAACGGGTATAACAACATGATCCTCAACTTCGATGCTGTAAACGGTGGAGCAACTGGTGTAGGTGCATCAAACGGTGTCATCCCAGCCTTCACAGGCAACCTTCCTCTCCCGTTCTTCTTCTCACGTGATTCAGGTGTCGCGCTCCCAACAGCTGCTCTCCCCTATAACGACATGAGAATCAACTTCCAGTTCCGCAACTGGGATCAGCTTCTTATTGTTGATCTTCCATCTGGCGCGTGGACAGCTGATGGAACAACAAACTACTCACGTGTGGCAACAACAGCCGATCTGGCGAGTGGAACAGCTCCAGTACTTGGGCAATGCCAAGTGTGGGCTAACTACGCGATCGTCTCCAACGATGAGCGTAAACGTATGGCGTGCGCACCAAGAAACATCTGGATCGAGCAGGAACAGACAGCTCCTCTCCAGACATTCGTTCCAAACCAAAACCCAACACCTTCATACGACATTCGTTTCTCGCATGCCATCAAGGTGTTCTTCTTCGGAGTGCGCAACACAACAGTTGCATCGGAATGGTCGAACTACACATGTGCCGAGCCATACCCATCGGGAAACGCAAATGCAGTTGTGCAGTTCAACCCGTCAGCTGCTCTCGATCCGATCTCGCAGTTCACACTCGTGTACGAGAACACACAGCGTCTGTCAGCCATGGGAGTGGATTACTTCTCACTCGTCAACCCGTGGTACCACGCGCCAGTCATCCCACAAGAGACAGGGTACCACACGTACTCGTACTCTCTTGACTTCATCTGCTTAGACCCGAAGGGGTCGACCAACTACGGCAAACTCACCAACGTGTCAGTTTCGCCAGTTGCGTCGGCGATGGCTATTGCATGCAACCAAACTGCTGCAAACTGGAACTCAGCAGCTGGAGGTGTTGTGACAGCTGGTGGTACAATCTTTGCCACCGCTTCGGCTAAGCAGATGGCCGGTGTACCAGTTCCACAGACGTATTCTTACGTACACACTGCAGTTAATAACAACATCATCAGAGTTGAAAAATTTTGCCTTGTTTTCTAGAACAAGTTTCCAAAAAGGCTTAAACCTCGAACTCTAACAGGAAGCTGCCGACAAGACGTCGGATAAACAGTGATACTTCCTAATGTATAGTGACAATTAATTTTGTTATTATATGTAAAATATCTTGATGCGGGAAACCCCTAAGATTTTAGATACTTCTCATTCTTAAGAAATTAAGATTGATACTCACGTTAATAGCGTCGAGCATGGTAAAAATTCTAAAATTTGGGCAATCCGCAGGCTTACTTCCTAAACATAAATTATTTTATGCATGGAAGGGCTTCAACGACTGAACGGATATTGTCAGATAGCTTAAAAAGTTATCTGTTTGAGATACAGTCTAAACCCTCATGAAAATGAGAGAAAGAAATTCTTTCTATACGATGACTTCTACTACAAATGGTAGAAAATAGTATGGTATCCTTTGTCAGGTGGTGCTCTCGGTTTTCCTGTTTTATAAGCATGAAAGCTATAATCAAATTGTATCATTCAAAAAGATACAGTATATTTTGTTTCAAAATCAAACAAAATAAATTTACTATTTGAAAATAATTACATCTCCGGTACATTCTACATTATTATTCCAAAATCCTTTATTTTCTCCTTTATTATATCTTATCACATTTATAATATCACCTTTTTCACTAATTACCCAAACTTCGATTATATAAGTTTTAGATGTCTCTAAGCATTTAAGATGAGTTTTTCGCGACGCCATATTATAAGTATAACTACTTTTTACCTCAATAATTAAATTTTTGTGAGGTATATAAATATCGGGAAAATATTTATGTTCATCATTATCCTCCCCGATATATTTTATTACAGGAATATCTTTTCGAAGTGCATATATTTGATCTTCTAATAACGGTGTATCTACTATTGATAAATTTTCTGTTTTACCAGACAATAATTTATCAATAGCAAAAGGTTCATATCCTCTAATAAAAATTTGATTTCCTGAAGGAAACGTATATAATTTATTTATACTATGCATACAGAAACGAGCGTGTTCATGTTTTATAAAAGCGTGAACACGCATTTGAGCAAATTTTCCACATGAACATATAAAATTGACAGTTCTAGTTTTCATTATAAACTGTAATAATTTAAAATTGAATTTTTCGCATATTTCGTTTACATTTTGTCTCCATGTACTTGTGATATCTAAATTACATCGCATACACATATCGATCTGTTTATCCGTTTTTCCTAAAAGAGAAAATTTATTAGTAAGTGCATCAAATGATATTATTGTTTTATGTCCGTCTATACACTCATAATGGATAGATGGTTTTGGAGTTTTAGAAGCAGTATATTTTTCTGGATGATCTTGAATATCAAATGTTTGTTGATAAAAATCATCTACTGTTGTATGGACAATCATTCCATATTCTTCGGTTAATCGTTTTACAAATGTATTATATCCTCTCGTAGATGGAAATTTTCTTTTACCCCAAAATATCCATTTTTCTATTGATTGTTTCATTTGTGTTTTATTAACATGAGTATTGCATGGAAGTCCAACTTCTCTACAAAATGTTCGTAACTGTTTTTCGGACATATTTATATAATCTGGAGTAGTTTGAGATATTTTATCTGTCATTTCTTGTTAATAATAAGAAGAAATTTTTTCATTTTTTATACTAACCATCCACTCACATCCGAAGATATATATTTATTATTAACTACCCTACTAAATATAGGAATACACTGTTCTCGATTATTCTCTATGTATTCTTTCAACTCTGCTAGTTTTGAAGGCAATGAAACACCCCCTTCAAACAGAATCTCCCCCGAGAGAATAGCTTTCCATAATTTATGCTGCATCGAAAAATGATAGATAGCGTTCCCTAAAGGAGTGTTCTTATCGCAAACATCCTTGAACGTTGCAGAAGCACATAACATTGTTCTTTCATGTGGAGCCATGTTACTTACGTTCTTCATCAATGGGGTATTCGTAAGTGTATTCGGAAGAATACTAAGTTCAGGTGGAGGAGAAGACATCTCTGTTCTGCACCATCTTCCACCTCTAACATTCTGCCATCCGTATTTCTGCATCATTTCAAGTGTTAGACGATTCTCTTCTCCTGTAGAAATAGCTTTTGAAGGTTTAATAGATGATGGACGTGTTTCTAAAACAGAAAGCGGTCGATATAACTTAGTCCATTCAGCTCCTTCACCGTTCAAATGTTCAGCCAGCCTCTCATCTATAGGACGTGCTGTATATCCAACATAATACTTATCTTCTTCAAGACGTAAAGCATAAACTATAGGCATTTTCTTCTTTTTGTAAAGAAGAAAAATAATTCATTTTGACCTTCCATTGCAATCAATAATCACTGGTGGAAGCGAATCAGAACGTTTAAGATGTAGAAGAAGTCGCCGAACATACGGCTGTGCTATTTTTGAATCAACAGAAATGTTCCTCTCGTTATAAATTTCACTCCACGCTATACACGGATATTTTGATATATATGACGGTAATCCACCGTAATGACGAGCTACATGAGGACGAAAATATAAATGATTTTTCGATACATGAACAGGCATCTCATGTTTTCGCGTTTGCGTTTCACTCTCGTTTAGCCATGAAAACCCCCTCAAATGATAATCGTATGTTTTAGTAGACATTTTCTTCTTTTCAAAAAAAGAAAAATTATTCAATTTTCTTCATCAGATGAAGAAGAATAGTTATCTATCCATATTATGTCTCCATTTTTTCTAAATTTTTTATTATTACCGTACATCCATATATCAAATTTTTTGAAATTAATATTAATTGAGCTATTGGTTGGACAATATTTATTCATATATTCGAACGAATACCATTCACCTCTTATACGCTGTCGAGGCATGTCATGCTTTCGTTTAATATCGTATTCAATATAATTTCTATCGTATAATCCGTAACTACGAACAGACATTTTCTTCTTTTTTTAAAGAAGAAAAAATTTCATTTTAGAAGAATGTTGTTTCTATGCAGAAGAAACACACTCCCTCCTAAAATAACATCAGCCACGAGGAATAAATAAGCGTTCTTATTCTGTTTCAATGCTGCGTAGGCGAATCCGAAATACAATAAAGCGTGAAGAGGGCGAACATTATTCCACCATATTCTTCCGTTAGCTTCCATCCCTGTCTGTCTCGTATTTGTAAAGAAAAAATACATCCAAACGAACGCTGGAATAAGAGCAATCTTTCCATAAATCTGAAGGGTTTTAGAAGAAGCGTTTTTGGCGAGGATTGCTATAGCAGTTCTTACCCCTAAGCACCCAAAAATAAACAGCAGGTCTCTCTGTTTTCTTGTTAGCATTTATTCATAGAAAAAAAATGAAATATTTTTCTTCTTTTACAAAAGAAGAAAATGCCCTGTGTTCTTCAAATCAACCCTGTTAAAATCTTTCACACATTCTCTCCTATCATTCTGGGAGTGAAAGTTGTTGAAGGGGAACTGAAAGTTGGCCAATGGATAATGTCGCGAAACACCTACATTGTTTTAGGCCGTGTTGAAAATATTGAACGAGGAGAAGAAAATAAAGATGATTTCGTCAAACAAAAAGCTATCCGAGGAGAATGCGTTTCCGTATCAATTAAAATGTATCCTGAACATCAACGTGGATCTCTCGTAGATTTGATAGGCAATCGAAATATTGATATTGTAGATGTTCCACGTTTTAATGAACATTTTTATTGTACAGATATGCTCGTTGATGTATAAAATATATTTTTATAAAAATATATTATTTCATATTCTGTTCCATGCAATTTAATGTACATTCATTATTATGATTGCAAGCATAGCTACATTTAGAATCTAAACAGCTTGTCAGACATGATGGTGTTGTTTTTGAAACATCTTTTACACTCTGATTGCATCCATCTGAACATCCTTGAATAAAATCATAAACACTATAATCCTCTTCTCTATTAGTTGTTAATAAATATAATACGTATAATATCATAAGAAATACTATTATAACTTCGAAACTGTTCATTTATTAAAACATATTTTTTAAAATGCATGTTTAAAATTTGAACGCATCTGTTAGTATTTAAAATATTTTTTATTATAAATGGACATCGTAGATATCGTTAGAGGAATAGCTGAGAGAAGAATAGTTTTGGATGTTTGTGATATCGCTCCTAAGCTTGTCAAGAAAAAATTAATAACAGATAAGAAACAACAGATGGTAATACTAGGTACATTGGCGTTATCAGCTCTTGAACAAAAATTCCAAGAAGGAGATATAGAAGTTGCGATAAAACTTTTTTATGAATATAACGGAGCTATAGTTGAAACTGACGATCCGAACAGCATAAAAAAATATTTCGGATCAATATATGAACTTATGATGTATCAATATATTGCAGTTCATATTCTTCTTGAAAAAAAATCTCCAAACTTTGTTGCGTATTTGGGAAGTGGGAAATGTACAGAAAATGATGTGTTTACAAAAATGTTATATAGTGGAATCTTTAAATATGATACTGTCAAAAAATTCAGAGATAGTAATAATAAAGGTAAACCACAGCTTAATATTCTGTTAACACAAGTTCCAAAAAATGCAATGAGTCTTCATGAATATTTTGAATTTTTGAATAAATTCGAAGCGAAACATCCTGAATCAAAAAAAAATGTTGAGTATTTTAGAAACACTGTTATATTTCAAATATTATATAATTTATGTGCAATGGAGAATGCTGGTATAATGCATAATGATTTACATTCACAAAATATTCTTGTAAGCAGATCATTATCTGATTTAGTAAAATTAACGTACGGATTCATATTAGAAAGCGGTGAAATAAAATATTATTCGTTTACCACTGAAGCTGTTGTGTATTTTTTTGATTGGGATTTATCATGGACTAAAGAATTGGGAAAAAATCATATTCTTGATAGCGAATTCTTTTGTGGTGAATTAAAAATGTGTAATGGACGGTTTATACGTTCTTACGACTTATATACAGTGGCGTGTGCAATGAGTTGGCAAGGATTATTTGGACATTTTAAAGAAAACGTTCCTTTTATCACAGAACGGGAATTACAGTATGTTAAAAATGATGAAACACGAAATAGAGTGGTTGTCGATGAATATAATAGAAAATCTTATCAATACAGAATTAATCCTGAAAATATTAATTTATTAAATACGTTAAAACAAACAGCCAGAGAAAGAGGTAAAAGTTATTTACGAATATACAGCCCAGTTCTTCAATCAGTTATTCATCCTGATGATTTGGAAAAATTTAAAGGATTAACAATGGCAACGTTTATGTTTATTGAAGAACAACCGAATTATTTATATCTATTAATAGGACACGATTGCAGAATGAATTTTACAGACTCACAAATTATTTCACCTTTTAAATTCATAAGGCAGTATTTTCAAATGTTTAGAACTGAGCCATCAGCAGAAGAAAATTTAAATAAATTTTATTTATTACGAACTAACATCATCGAATTAGAAAATCCAGAATTTGAACAATATGCTGAACAACATTTTAATGTGTATGAGCAACATATCCCTGAAGAGAATGTTCCACATGAAGAGAATGTTCCACATGAAGAGAATGTTCCACCTGAAGAGAATGTTCCACCTCTTGAAGATATACAAGAGAGAAATCTTTTCACTGTAAATGATGAAGAAGAAGTTATTTCTTTTGGAGAAGATGTATTTCAAGATATCCCTCCTCCATATACAGAAGATGGCGATACATCATCCATTAAAACTCTTGAAGATTATTTTAGGGACGACGATATTGTATAATATCGTCGAATTGTATAATTATTATAACATATAATAATTATATACACTTAAAACAACGTTTAAAAAAAATAATTAATCTCTCCGTTCTCGTGAGTGGAGCTATATAAAAATCTAACATTGGAAATCTATTCATATCATCATCTATCTCTCTTCCTAACGTTCCTTCAGGATATACATAGTTTTTTTGATTCAATAATTGAAGAACTTTTATTGAATTTTTATTATAATAATTTGTTGAGAAGTAAAAATTGTCATAAACATTTTCTTCTTCATTCCAATTAGCAGTACCACATATAAATATGGAAGAATCTCCTTCTTTTAAAATTTCCATTTGAATAAATGTTTGCTCAAACATTTCCTGTTTAGGTTTCATTTCAATAAATATTTTTGGCGAATCTTCCTCTTTTTCTAAAAATATTTGAAATTTAGGAACGTACGCAGTAGTAGATAAAGTATATTGCCAGTTAATATTTTTCTCATCAAAAAATTTGGCAGTATCAGCTTCAAGCCGAGAACACATTTCAATATTTTTGTATAACACTTTTCTTGGTTTATACTTTAACATTTTATTGTTTGAAATAATTTTATAATAATAAATGAATTCCTTAACAGTTGTATTAATCGGGATGATAGTATTCGCATTATTAAACCTTACGTTATTTAATAAAATTGTTTTAAAAGATAATGTGCAGAAAATTTTTGACACAATCGCAGGAATAGGGATGGCTGTAACGCTATTAATAATTTTGAATAAGGAGTCTAATATGTATATTAAAGGAAGTATTACTGTAGTATGCATTCTATACGTTATTTTTAGCAACTTAGCATTTACAAGAGTGAATAATGTTGGATATAAAAAATTAAGAATAATATTTGGATGTTTAGCAGTATTAGGAGTTATATTCGTGTTTGGGACGAAAGAATTATATGAAGCACCTCCTAATACTGAATATGTACCATCTTCAGACAATTCATCTCTTCCAGATGTCCTAACACAAGAAGATTTAGACAGATATTTGAGAAACTAAAATTAATTATGTTTAAATAAAATATGTTCGTTGTATGTTTATTCTGTTCAAAAGCTGCGAATTCTAAAAGTTTATATCCAATAAAAATGATATCAGAAGAAGATAGAGAGGTGATAGGACAAATAGAGCTGACTTGTGTATGTGATGACTGCTTAATAGATATTTCAGAGAGATTTCCATGTCCTGATTGTGGAAGGAGACATGTTTTATGTTACGATGAAGGACAGCAAGCAGGTGATGAATTTGTAAGATATGTTAAGAAGAATATGTTTTTAGAAATTATAGATTATTTACGTGAACGTAATATTCAAGGAGAATATTATTTTGAAGGAGAGGAATTGATGTTATAACGCCAATTTCTTTATAATTTTATTTTTAATAAAATTATTTAACACGTGTTTTCAGCCAATCATCAGATGCATAATATTTTTCAGAACGAATATACCACCCTTCATTATATTTGTTAACAATTCCTTCATATTGAGGATCAACATTCTTTCCATCGGGTAGGTACTTAGCAATACACACCCAGTACATACCGTTGTAAAAACATTCTATCTGTGTGCGATATTTGTCACATTGAGAGCATTCACCTTTCACTTTATCGTAATCATAGTAGCGGGAAGACATTTTCTCTGTTTTTTAGAGAAATAAAAAATTTCATTTTAAAAATGAAAAAAATAAAAAGTAGAGAAATCGAATAAAAATGCTCTCAACAATAAGAAACCGATTCTTCAATGACAAAAAATCTGAATACGTTTCAGTTCCAACAACAGAAATGTCTCAGTCAGAAGATGTGAAGGACGGGTGGGGGATACAGTACTATACATCTGATGGAAAGAAATGGAGATATGAAGGAGAGTTTAAGAACGGAGTGCATCATGGTAAAGGAATACGAACACGGTGTTGTAATGAACGAAAAGAAGTGCGTGGAACGTTTGAAAACGGTGGCTTTAAAATTGGAACAGAACATTCATTCACATATCTTGATATGAACGGTGGTGGAACTATTATATCTAAAGATATAGTTGATGGGCAAATTATTCAAACTAATAATGCAATATTTAACGGCAAATATTTAATAGATACATTACTCCCTATAGAAGGAACTATTCAATTTTATAGGTCTAGTGACGAAGTAAAGTTTGTAACGCATGGAAACTGCATTGAAAACGGTAAATATTCTGACCTATATTGGACTGGAGTAGTTAAACAAGGAGATAAAACTATTTATAAAATAGATAATACACCTTATGGATTTTATTCAACTAAAGTTTCAACATACAGAATATCTAATAATATTACAAGCTACAATCTTGGTTGTTATATTCAAGATTTTATTTCTGGTAAACCTTATCCAACTCTTCTAAACTTTCCATTTACTTCCAAATTCAATATGTTAAAAACGAAACTAAGTAAATACACATCTGATGAAGAACTTGAACGTATTGCTTTTAAAAATACAGAAGAGTTTGATGGTGAGCTTCTTTGAAAATAAATAAAACATTTTAACATAAAATGTTTTATGAATAGAAAAATAATACACCGTTCTCTGTTGGAGAAGGGGATGAAGAAATCATATCTTCAAAACTTCCATCTCCTACTTTTTTTATTGTATTAGGTATGTCATTATAATAATGCCATATCTGATTAAATTTAATATAACATGTATAATGATTCTGTGTATGAACTATAATTGCATGAAGAGATAACGGTGCTCCTCGTATTGTTTCAATCTGTTCATCAGGAATAACTCTATTTCTCTTTCTATATTTTTCTTGATTGTTCTCCCATTTCACAATATCATCCTCATTTTCTAATAGTGGTGTTCTGTTTACAGAAAATATAACATAGTTTGGAGAATATAATTCGTTTATAACTATCTGCATTTTCATTGATTTGTCATAAGGCTTAAGAGAATTAACGCTAACAGGGTCTTCTCTATAATCTTCAATCTGTGTTTGGGTAAATTCGTTTTTATTTAAATATACAGTGTCATTTCCTCTAGAGGATAAAGAAATTTTAACAATAGGAACATCTTTCGAATTTAAAACAACATTTTTTATTATATAAATAGATTCTTCCTGTAAATTTTCTATATTATTTATAGCTTCTTCCCAATCTTCTATATATTCTGATGAAACATATGTTGTTATTTTTCTTGAAGCAAAATCAACATTAAAAATATTAAATAAGTAACTAACAAAATTTGATACATCCTGTGTATCTGTGTTATGATAATCATCCGTTGTTAAACAAAAAGAGAATAGTTTTCTTATGTTTGAGCATGTGTATGCGGATGATGGTGATTTATTACTATCATCATCCCCTCTAATATAATCTGTGATATTATTTAATTCTTTCTGGATACGCTTTCGTATTTCTAAATCTCTTGCAGCAATAACATCTTTCGGTATTGTATTATAATGTTCAAGAGCTTTTTTATATTCTTGTGTCTGTTCTTCTGTTAATCTCCCATCCCGTCTAGTTGAAAACTGACTTCTTTTAGGGGGATTAACACAGCTAAGGAATTTTGCCGAAGCAAGAACAACATCAGAAAGATTTCTCTGAAGAATATATTTAGTTATATACTGATTCGGAATAGCGAATAGAGCCATAAATGCTGAATCTTGATAGCAACTATTACTCTTATAAGACATACCTCGTATCTTTGAGGGAGGGAAGAATGATATTGTAGAGACATCATCTCCATATAAAAAACTCTGTGTCGTAATCCAATCCCTCTTCATTATATCATCATACATACCATTCATTTCTTTATTATAAATGCACATACATAAAAATAGGAGATTCCCATATTCTTCATTCGTATCTGCAAAATAGTTTAATAATTTTGTTACGAGTTTTATTTCAGAAAGAGGAATTTCATCTGTTAAAATAACATTAAACATTTCGTCTATTCTAAAATGCGAAAGAATTTTATAAAAAGCTTCCATATTATGATCATATAATAATGTTTCAATTTGAGCTGCATCTAATATAGCTTTTTCTTCTTCTTGGGAATATACATAAGAAAACGGTTCATCATCCTCTTCATCGGAATTTTCCATTTTATTAAAATGAAAATAAAAAGTAATCGCGTTTAAGAAAATGGGTGTATGCTGTTCATCAAATATATCTCAAGAAGATGTGTTAAGAAATGCCACATTAGAAAACACATCTCCTCTCTCATACAATGGGTTTCGCAAAATTGCAAAAGTGTTAAGCGTGTATGATGGAGATACAATCACAATTGCAATCGAATTTGAAAATAAAATACGTCAGGAGCGTTGTAGATTAATAGGTATCGATACTCCGGAAATACGAACAAAAAATTTAGAAGAGAAAAAGAAAGGATTGGAGGCGCGCGATTATTTATCAAATTTAATTTTGGGAAAAATAATAGAGGTGCAATGTGGAGAATGGGATAAATACGGCAGACTACTAGTATCTATTTCATATAATAATATAAATATCAATGAACACATGAAGGAAAAAGGATATGCCAAAACGTATGATGGTGGAAAAAAAGAGGAGTAAAAATATTTGTTTTAAACAATAATATTGCCTTATGTAAAAATGTCGTTCTCAATTTCTAAAACATACAAAACTGCGCCAGTTGCATCTTCAGAGCCTGCCCCAACAAAACAAAAGCAGATTGAAAATATTTTAACAGCGGATTTTGATAGTATTTTTGATGCTACATCTGCTGCTTCAGAGAAGAAGACAACAGTACCAGCAGCTACGGTTAAGAAAGTACCCCCTCCCACATATCATTCCGCGGCTTCAGGCTTAGGTATCTACAGAAACTCGAACAGTAAATGCTGTGATAGCTATTAAAATCATTAATAATTCATTTATATTGTAAAATGAATTTTTTATTTTTTGGATAATGGAAGAAAATGTCCTACGATTTCGTAGTATTTCACTGTCCATGCCTAGACGGTGTCTCGTCTGCTTATATTGCTAAACAAACAGCTCTATGTGCTTCATCAGAGTTCGTTCCGTACACATATTCTGAACGAAAAACAAATTTCGCTGAAAAATTTAAAGATAAATGGGTGCTGTTTCTCGATTTTGTTCTTCATGAAAAAGAAATGATTGAAATTCTAAACGTTGTTTCACGAATAACCATTCTCGACCACCATAAAACATCATTATGGCTAAATAAACCAGAAATAATGGAAAAATACGGAAGTAAAATGCATGTGGATTTACGTCAACAATATTCAGGTGTTCAACTAACATGGATGTTTTTTAATTCATTCTCAAGCGAAAGTGAATTAAAGAACGCTCCATGGTGGGTAAACGCTATCGCAGATGGCGATTTGTACACATGGAAACTATCGGACAGTGAAGTTCTCTGTACTGCCATGGATATGTTGAATATGGGGAAAAGTCTTGAAATTTTTGAGTCTCAAATTAAATCAAGTAAACTATTTTTTGAAACGAAAGGGGAACAGATGCTAGAAACATTAACAATATTGGCTTCAAACAAAGCGAAACACGCAACTGTTTGTAAGCTGTCACTTCCATCTTTACATAATCCTGAAGAACAAGCTGTTTATAATGTAGCTTTAGTTTCTGCGCCATCTGAAATAATCGTTAAAAATAAAACTGGAGACATTCTCTGTCAAAACAAACAAGTTGATTTTGCAATTTTATACTCCTATCATCCTGAAACGATATGTTTCGGATGGAGTCTACGTGGAAATAATCGTGTTGATTGTTCAAGAATTGCTAAACAGATTAATCCTCGTGGAGGTGGGCATGCTAACGCCGCTGGATGTTCTGTGAAATCGTTCACAACGAAAGAAGAGAACAGAGTTGTCGTATTAACGTTTCAATAATATTTTAAAACTAAAATATTATTTAAATATAGCCATATAATAAAACAAATGCCTGAAAAAACAGCTCTCTCAGAAATTGAAATCGAAGATGTTGATATTACGGATGATGAAATAAGTAAATCATCAGAATTATCAGCAGAGGACGAAAAAGAGATTGCCGCCGAATTATCCGAACTCAAACAAGATGATAAACCTATAGGTTTATCATCTGCGGTAAATATTAAAAAACTTTTAGGAGATGACTGTATCATGAGAGGTTCGACTTTACCTAAAAAGGCTGTGTTTTGTTATGAGCCTCCTGAGGAACCTGTTCCTTTAAGAACAAACGTATCAATGTATAAAAAGTTTTCAGATTTGCCATTATACAGAGAGTTTCATTCGCAGGAAATAAATAAAACCACTTTCCCTCTTAGACGTTTATATAACGGATATAATCCTGAAATATCTTTATACAATGAGACAGATAATAAATTGATTACTCTTCTATCTAAGCATGAAATAAAATCTATTCTTGACGAAGAGTTTAATAAGCAACTTAAGCAACAAATCAATCAACTTATTATTAAATCAGCACAAGAGAAAATTTCTGAAAAAGTTAAAAATTATATTGAAGATAATCAAGATGAAATAAACGAGAAAATTTCTTCTGCAATCTCTCAATATTAAAATGATTTTTTCTTTTTATTTGGAAAAGAAAAAATGTCCATATTCTCAATGATAGATGAATGTTCTCGCAAGAGAAGACAGCAATTTGAACAACAAGCATCGCATGAAAAAATATTATCGTCTCTACCATGTGAATCTACCGTAATTTCATACTTTATAAAACAGCGAATCTTAAATAGAGAACGAACAAACGAAGTTTTTAATGCGTCTTTTATAACATATTTTGGTGAAGTAAAAAAAGTTCTTGATGAGATTGACAATGATTTTAATAAATTAGAATCATGTATTAAGAATGCCGGAGAAAATAAACATGATGTATGTAAATGTTTTGAATAAATTATTTTAAAATAATTTATTAGAGGATGTTTCACATAAACATCGAGAATTAAATCAATGTTTCACATAAACATTGATTTAATTGCGCGTATCTGTTTCTCCATAGTTTCTACTTGTGTAAGAAGAGAAGATTTTCGTTTTTCTAACACAGCAATTTCTTCCTTCTTCTGTTCAACATAATCATTAAAACTCTCTTGGAACGTTTGAAAGAAATCTAATGGGGTTGAATGAAGAGTGACAGGTGTGGAATTTAGAGAAAATTTATCGTTTGCAACAAACTCAATTTTAACTGGTTCTGCCTGTGGTGTTGTCATTGGGGAATTTGCAGGTGTTGAATGGTGAACAGCTTCTTCTTCATCAGATGATTTTGAATCATCATCTTCTTCATCAGATTCTTTTTTAAGTGTAGGAGGGGCTACTGGAGGTGATTTTTCTACGACTGAAGGTGATTCTTCATCTGATGAATCGGAAGATTCGTCTTCAGATGAAGCGTCTTGTTTATCAGAATCTAAATAAAATTTATATTCTGGAGCATATTCCTTACATATTTCTCGCGTTTTATCATCAATTGAAACGAATTTACCATTTTCAAATCTTCCAACAACACATCTCTTTTCATTTTGAGATTTAACAACTAATGTTGATTCCTTATGAAGCATAAAAACCTTATCGCGTATTTTTGATAATTTAATTTTATCTCCACTCATTTATATAATTATACGTTTCTTTAAAGCAGAGGATATCTTCATTTTATAAGGTTTCCTATTATCATTCATGCTTTTCTTCATCAGCTAATTCTGCCAATTCAGCTTCAATTTCTTTTTCATCGTCATCCTCTTCTTCAATAATTACTGGAGAAGCTTTCTTGAAAGTAGTTTTTGGAGAAGAGGATATCATAAATTCAACAGTTGAAATGTGTTGAGGATTTTGATATACAGAAGTTTGAACCGATGTTTGTTTTCTAACAAAACTTGTCGGTAGTAGAGATTGTTTTTTTGAGAGAGTAGTGTTTTCAGATTTTATTGTAATTGGAAGAGATTGTTTCTGTGGCACTGTTTGTGGTGGTGAGGATTGTTGTGGAGCTACTTGCTGTTGTGGAGCTACTTGCTGTTGTGGAGCTACCTGCTGTTGTGGAGCTACTTGCTGTTGTGTTAATAGGTCAATTTCATTCGATGTTTGAACAACTGGAGATACTCTAGCTTCTTTCAATTTTTCAATTTCTAAACTTAGCTGATTGATATTATAATCACTTTCTTGTTTTATATTTTCAAATAATAATTGAATATCTTTACCCATTCTATTCATTCGTTCTTTTTGCGTATTCTCAAGATTTGAAATATAATTCTTCATTGTTCCTATGGCCTCTGCTTGTTTAGTAACAACATCTTCAAGCTGCTCTATACGAGCCATCGCTTGATTATGTCTTCTACTAGTAATGAACATAATTCCTGTTAACGCAACCAATTCAACTCCCATATGTATCATCATTGTTTTATTTTCTAACAGAGCCGACATTTCTTTTACAGCTCTTTTTGTTTAAATATTGAAAAAATGAATATTTTTCTTTTTTTGAAAAAGAAAGTAAATGGGTAGTGTTTCATTTATTAGCGAAAGCTTATCCTCAAAGACTGGAAAAAAACACATTCGAGCATCCATCCCAATAGAAGCAAGGATTGAGATTAAAAAAAATATTTTTCTAAAAAGCCCTTTTCAGCCAGAGATTCCATCTCTAAATCATGAAATAAAATGTTTCTGCTGTCAACAAACTAAATTAACATTTGATACGTTTGAATGTGGACATATTATTCCATACTGTCTTACAAAAATATCTTTTGACGAAAATAACATGCATGCTATCTGTAAAACATGTAACAGGAAAATGCATAGACTACATATGTTTGTATATATGATTCTAAACAAGAAATCCATACAACATCTTTCACCAATTGAAAAGAGAGATGCTATTTTAGCATTTAAAAAATATTTTTCTAGCATTCCTCTTAATACACAAACGTATTTTAAATGTCTTAAAAGTATCGAACACTATAATAATTTTTTATAGTATAAAATGAAATATTTCTTCTTTAAGAAAAGAAGAAAATACTAAATGAACTCTGAAGAGATACTCATTAATTCAATGAAAATGACAGACTTACAGAAAAAAGCATATGATCTAATGGTAGAAGGAAAAAATCTTTTTCTCACTGGTCAAGGTGGAACAGGTAAAAGTATGATTATTAAAAAATTTAGAGCAGAATTTAGAACAAAACGAAATATCGCAGTAACATCAACAACAGGTGTATCCGCTCTATTAATAGGAGGGACAACTCTTCATTCATATCTCGGAATCGGATTAGGGCAGTCATCCATCGACACACTTTTTAACAAAATAATTAAATCGAAGGCAAAAAAGAATTGGACTTTAGTAGATACTCTTATTATCGATGAAGTTAGCATGCTTAACCCTGTTCTTTTTGATAAATTAGAAAATTTAGGACGTCTTATACGACGAAACGAAAAGCCTTTCGGAGGAATTCAACTTATTTTATCTGGAGATTGGTTACAACTTCCAGTTATTGATTCTGAAACTTTCTGTTTTGAATCTAAGTGTTGGAATAGATGCCAATTTAACACTGTATGTTTAACGGAGAATATACGACAGAAAGATGAGGCGTTTCAAAAATGTTTACAAGAAATTAGAATTGGAAAACTTTCAGAAGAAAGTACGTCTCTTCTTAAAACATTAATTAATAAAAAATTAAATATGAAAGATGGTATTTTACCTACAGTAATGCATACTACTAATGCAGAAGTTGATATTATAAATAAAAGAGAATTAGAAAATCTAGCGGCAAATGTTCAAGAAGGGGTGAGAAAATTCTATTCATACGATATGGAAATTGAAATTACTGGAGGGAATCCTAAATATTACGATGTCGAAAAACTCGCACAAAAATACAAAAAACATTGCAACGCTCCTACAGAACTAATACTTTGCAAAGATGCACAAGTCATGCTTCTTTATAATTTGGAATTGGAAGCTGGATTAGTAAACGGTAGTAGGGGTGTTGTAACAGATTTTATTGAAGGGATTCCTGTTGTGAAATTTTTAAACGGAATAGAAATGTTGATAGATTTTAAAATTTGGAATTATGAAGAAGATGACCAAATTGTTGTAAGCATTTCACAGGTACCTCTTCGTTTAGCTTATGCTATAACGGTACATAAATGTCAAGGAGCAACTTTAGATTACGCTCAAGTGAATTTGAGAAACGTTTTTGAATATGCTCAAGTATACACAGCTCTATCACGTGTAAAGAACATGGATGGATTGAGTATTGTAGGTTTAGATTTCAAGGGAATAAAAGCTCACCCCAAAGCATTACAGTTTTATAAAGCATTAGGATGAACTTTTATCCCATCCCCAAAGCGTTACAGTTTTATAAAGCATTAGGATGAACTTACATCTTAACAAAAATGAAAAATAATTTTCTTTGAATTTGAAAGAAAATGTCAGAAAAAGAGTGCGAAATCTGTGCTAATGAAGAAGAAAAATTTATAAAATGTTCGCAATGTTCGTTTGAATACTGTGTTTCGTGTTTTATGAAACATCTTCTCTCGCTGAATGTTCTTTTTCCTTTCTGTATGAACTGTAAACACATTTTTAATTTAGATTTTATCTCCATGAACACTGTTCCAAATTTTCACAACAAAAAATATCGAGATCATCGAGCAAAGTTTCTTCTAGAACACGAGAAATCTCTTCTACCGCAAACACAAGGGTTAGTTCAAAAAGAAAAAAGAATAAAAGAATGTAATGAACGTCTTAAAATTGTTAGAAATATCATTTCCGATTTATCTAAAAAGTATAACGATGCAACATCACACATCGATAAAACAATCGAAATGAAAGGAGCAACCAGATATATTCTTTCTGATAGAGAAAGGCAGAATGTTTTAGATCAGAATTACCATATTTTACAAGATATTGAAATATATGTTAACGAAAAAACAAGATTAACAAGTGAAATCTTCTATATTAAAAATGGAGGAGTTAATCCGAATCTCAAAAAAATTGTAGATACAAATGTAATAGGAAGATGTACAGCAAAACATTGTTCAGGGTTTATTGATAAAAAGGGAATCGGATTCGTTGCATGTGGATTATGTTCAACCGAATTCTGTGATAAATGTCACAAAGAAATAAGTAATCAACATAAATGTTTACAAGAAGATATAGATACTGTCAAAGAATTGAAAGATAATACAAAGGCGTGTCCTAAATGCGCTGCCTTAATATTTAAAATTGCAGGATGCAATCAAATGTTCTGTACAGCATGCACAACAACATTTAATTGGGATACATTGGAAATTGTAACTAGAAATTTTCATAACCCTCATTATATTGAATGGAGACGTCGACATGGAAATGTTCCAAGACAAAATACTGAGGGCGATGAAGATTTTGCAAGAGCTATAGCAGAAGGAAGAGAAGACCAGTATCAACGTCTCGTGTTGGGGCGACGTGATAGATGTGTTCCACTTGATACTGAATTCTTTTTGCACGGAAATTTTATAGATGAAGGAGATTGTCCGTTTCCAGAGAAAATCCGTGGAAAATTGTATTGGGAATACAAAAAATTAAAAGAACATAAATATAAAAATGAAGAAACGTGTGATAATAAGGATCTTAGAATAGCATATCTATTAAACGAGATTGATGATAAACATTTTCTTAAAATGGTAAAAATGAGAGAAAAACGACGAGAAAAAGATAGTAGCATATATCTCATTTTGCAAATGTATTGTGATACAATGAACGATATGTTTATTAAAGCATCTACTGCAAGCCAAAATAGAAGAGTGTTAGAAATCATTGTACAAGAAATTATTGGATTGAGAAAATTTGTAACAGATTCTTTGGCGAATGTTCAGCAGAAATTTGAAGGAGTTGTACCTTCTCTATGGGCGATTGATATGCAAAAATGAAAAATAATTTTCTTTGAATTTGAAAGAAAATGGTTGAAAAAGAATGCCCAATCTGCGCGTATGAGGAAGAAAAGTTTATTGTGTGTCAATTCTGTTCTTTTGAATATTGCGTAGATTGTTTCACAAAGCATCTTCTCTCTCTAAAAGTTCTGTTTCCATTCTGCATGAATTGTAAACATGTTTTTGATTTGGATTTTATAGCAATGAACACTGTTCCAAATTTTCACAACAAAAAATATCGAGATTATCGAGCAAAAATCCTCGTAGAACATGAGAAATCTCTTCTTCCTCAAACACAAGAAGCTGCAAATAAACAGAAGAAAATTCGAGAAGTAAAATACCAAATAGGTGTATTAAACGCTCGCATCAAAGAATCAGAACGTTTATATCATATCTTAATAGGGAGGGCGTATGCATCTACATTTGATGCTGCTCAAAATCGTAATGTATACGTTTTAACATACCAAGAACAGAATGAAGCTATTGCCAATGCAAAAGCAGAATTAGCTCGTTCAACCCCTCACCTTCTACAACGAAATCTTCTTAAAAGACAGATGAATGATTTGCTGTATCTCACACCTAGTGGCAATATTGAGAAGAAAAAATACAATATTGAATTTATTGGTCGCTGCCCTGAAACCAATTGCGAAGGATTTATTACGCGAAAAGAGAAAGGTGTTGTAGTTTGCGGATTATGTGATACGGAATTCTGTTCAAAATGCCATAAACATAATAATAAAGAACATGAATGTAAAGCAGAAGATGTTTCTACGGTGGAAGAATTAAAAAAGACCACAAAACCTTGTCCAAAATGTGCAGCTCTTATTTTTAAGATTTCAGGATGTTCCCAGATGTTTTGCACTGTGTGCAAAACAGCTTTTGATTGGCAAACTGGAGAAATTGTTACAAAGAATTTTCATAACCCTCATTTCTTTGAATGGCAAAGGCAGGCAGGTGTCGTTCCACCACCACGAGATACAGCGAATGATGAAGCGTTAGCTCGCGCAATTGCGGAAGGCCGTGAAGAGGAATTTCAACTTTTATTAGCTCAAGGAGGACAATGCCAAACATTGAATGTAGTAACTTTTCTGAATGCTGGTTATAATGAAAATGGAAATTTTCCTAAAAATAAACGAGAAAACTTGTATCGACAGATGTCAGAATTTAAAGGGTATACCCAACATAAGTTTCAAAATATAGAGACGTGTGATAATGAAGACTTACGTATTTCATATCTTCTAAAAGAGATTGATGACAAACATCTATTAAAAATGGTGAAAATGCGCGAAAAGAAACGTGAAAAACATGGAAGTATCCATCTTATTTTACAGATGTATTGTGATACATTAAATGATATGTTAATAAAGTCAACGTTCGTATATAATAATGATAAAGTCATTAGAGATATTGTAAAAGAAATAAAGGCTCTGCGTAAATTCGTGTCAGATTCATTAAACGATGTTCAAAAACGGTTTGGTGGGGTGGTTCCTTCTCTTGCTATTGCAGGATGGGAGTAAAAATGAAAATTTTTTTTCTTTACAAAAAGAAGAAAATGGGCAATTCTAAGTCTTCTGGAACGAAATGGGAACGCTGTCAATATTGTGGGTTAATAATGTCTAAAGAAAAGATTGGTTATGCTATACGAAAAGATCAACATTGGGATGTTTTTGATTGCTTAGAAGATTATCCACATGCGCAGATTTGTTCAAATAAGCCTATAGTAGAATTTCAACGTACAACAAAAACAATTGCACTAACAGATTCGAAAGATGTTTGGAGATATCTGTACAATAACGGAGTGATTCCAGAAAATTGGTTATGGTATTTCCATTGTATTACATCAGAAACACCGAACAGATTTCCAATATCATATCGATTCAATGAATATATTTCTTACGATGTTGATTTTGAAGCTGTTTCAGGATGTTCAACTCCTGAATGGCGAGAGATGTATCAACGAATTGACAAGTTTGTAAACGATTATAAAGATACGAATGTAAATGTTTATTTTAAAATTCGTCTAGGTAACGCTCTCATATCTTTTAACACGTACGAATCGATTTCAGCATTTCTACGACGTCTTCACCCTCTTGTGTATCCTACTCCTTTAACCGATAAAACAACAGAACATATTGCGGAAAAACCTGAACATCAAACATACTATCCAACAGCACCATCACTTCATTCTACAGAGTAAAAATGAAAATATTTTCTTCTTTTCTAAAGAAGAAAATAATGGGTAATAACACATCATACGAGAATTGTAAATATTGCGATACACCTATTCAGTATATTACTGATGAAAAAGAATATTATTTTAATTCTCATTATTATCAATGTAAAAACTACCCTTTTATTTCATCCGTTAGTCCTTTATTAGCCGATACAGATCTATTCTCTCACCTACAAAATTTAAAAGTTATTCCTAAAGATGGTCACATCCGTAAATTTTATAATTCATCAATGTTCTCTGGAACTTTACATAATTTTGATATAGAGTATTCAGGGAAAAAACAGAAATATTTAAAATTGGAACAAACTCCTATCATATTCTTTGAATTTTTTGGAAAGGGTTTGCTCCTGAAAAAAATAGAAAAGACCTCTTTCTCTGTACAGAATAAGGATTCTTTTAACGAATGGAACAGTTTCTATACCCATGTGTATAAATTCTTTGTGGAGAACAAAGAATATGATTTTATACGAGCCACTGTCTGTGGGGTAGAGTTATGTTTTGCATATAGGAGAGATAAATGTGATGAGTTTCTAAGGCGTTTCAAGAATAATTTTGTCGATACTCTGTATTCAAAGGATGTTGGTATTGAACGTATAAAGAATGTTGTTGTGTAAAAATTGAAAAATAATTATTTTAAAAATAATTATAAATGCTATCTATAAATATAAAAAATTCCATTATCATAGTTGATATTATCGCTCCAACAACAAATAATATAAAACATAAATCTCCTAAACCATTATGTGATGGCATAGATTGTATCGAATGTTATTTACGAAGTGCATCATCTTTAGAAAAATGTAAATTATTAGATACATCAAAATATATTAATTTAAATCTTCGGAAAATTCTAAGAACAACACAAGATAAATTTTGATTTATATGTGAAGAATGCCATCATTCATTTTTAATGTCTATGCAAAGTGTAAATGTTGGATGTTGGTGTAAATATTGTAATAGTGGAGATTTATGTGGAGATGTTTTCTGCGATATTTGCATCAATAAAAGTTTCGCTATTAGTGACAAATCAATGTTTTGGAATTTTGAAAAAAATAAAGATACTCCTATCGATATTAGATACGGTTCAGAAGCTGTAAGATGGTTTAATTGCAAAACGTGTAGTCATACATTCGATATAAAAATTTGTAAAATTACACGACCGGAAGCTTCATGGTGTCCCTATTGTTCAAGTCATCGTTTATGTTCTGATAATAATTGTAAAATCTGTTACGAAAGAAGTTTTGCAAGCAATCCATTATCTAAATTTTGGAGCAATAAAAATACTGTTTCTCCAAGAGAAATGATGTTTAATTCAGGGAAAAAATTCATATTCGAATGTGAATGTGGAGAAGAATTAGAATATTCTCTCGATTATCTTTCAAGAGGTAATTGGGGATGTTCATGTGAAAAAATTCTCCCCCATCTTGAACAAGAAATGGAGAAAGTTTTAAAACAGTATGATATTAAATTTGAACGGCAGATAAGTTATGATGATTGTAGAAATAAATTACCTTTAATTTTCGATTATAGGATTTCTATTGATGCTCAAACTACTATTATTATCGAACTACAGGGAGAACAACATTTTCGATACTGTGCTAAATTTCATAAAACTGAAGGTAGATTTGAAACACAACAGCATATTGATTATTTGAAAGTAAAATATGTTACAGATAAAAAACATCATTATTTTGTAGCTATATCATACAGATGCCAAAATTATATCGACCAAATTTTAGATATTATTCTTAAAAATCCTAAAAATAATTATTTTTTCATTCGTCAAACACACCATCTTAATAATTGTAAAACGTTTACGAATAAAGAAGATATTATAATAAGAGATAGATACGAAGAAATTCTAGATTTATGTGCCGAATAATTTTTTATTATTAAAAAATTATTTAATTTCCTCCACAACTTCCATAAGAAGCTCCTTTGAAACCGTTTTGAAGAGCGTTTTGAGCGCGTCCGTTGTATGCCAACTGTGCCATGCTGCGCTCGTAGGCTCCCACGGTACAATTCTTCTGATTGGCATAAGTGTTAGCATCAAAATCGTTGTTGAATCCACCAGTGATGTTCTTTCTGCTTGCAAGCCACTGGTCTCTGTTTGCTGAATCAACTTGTGCTGAAACATTTCCGTAGATATTACCGTCTAAACCACCAGCTGATAACGTGACATAGTTGAAATACTTAGGTCTCTGGTCATTCTCAACTAACACTCTATCCTCTGCGCTGTTGCATCCTGGAGTTTTGGTATAAAACGAATCAGGGGCGACACGTCTCCCTGTTAGATCATAACCGTTCCAAGGAACACAGACCATATTGTTCGGGTTTTGAAAACGATCACTTTGCATGCGGTTTGCCCACCCCACATTAACTTGGCACGTTTTCACCGAGGCTTGTAAAGATAAAGCGCCTGACATTTTTATTATAGATGAGAAAAGAAAAAATGAAATTATTTTTAAAATCAAAGAGTAGTAAATAATAATGGGAGTGAAATACTTTTTTAAATATCTCAATGAGAAACATAAATCATGTATTCATTCGTTGAATAAGAAAAAAATGAAAGATGTTTGTGGACAGCAAGTATCTACTCTTCTATTAGATATGAACGGTATCTTTCATCCCGCGGCTCAATACGCATTTCAGTATGGAAATTATAAACCTGCGACCCCAATATCTCTACTTGGAGCTCCTTCTGGAGGAGCTCCCTCTGGAGGAGCTCCTTCATTTACAAAACAGAGATCGCAAATGTATAAACGTGTTTGTGATATTGTTAATTTATATGTTAAAATAGTTCAACCAACTTCAACATTAGTATTAGCAGTTGATGGGACAGCTCCTTTAAGTAAACAGATTCAGCAACGTCAGCGGAGGTTTAAGGCGGGAGAGGGTGATGGTGAATTTTTACAATCACCATCACCCTCATTTTCTCCAAATTGTCTCACTCCGGGAACGAAGTTTATGGACGGATTAACAAAATACATACATGTCTATATTCAGAAAATGTGTTCATTCGATCCGATATGGAGAAATTTGAAAGTGATATTTTCTAACGAAAAAGTTGCTGGAGAAGGGGAACAGAAACTAATGACTTACATACGAGCGCATTTAACTGAAAGTTATTGTGTCGTAGGATTAGACGCAGATTTAATTTTTCTTGCTTTAGCAACTCACGTAGAAAAATTTTATGTTCTTCGAGAAGATATATATAATAGAGATAATGATTATTTTCTTATTGATATAGATGCTCTACGAAAATCTTTTGTGAAAGAATTATGCGAGGCTGCCGATTTATCAACAGCCTCATCTCGTTCGCTCATAAACGATTTTATATTTATGTGTTTTGCTGTTGGAAACGATTTTATTCCACACGTTCCAGCAATAGAAATTCTCGAAAACGCTATTGATATTTTAATTGATACGTATAAAGCTGTTGTTGTTAACGTTCCTCTCACAACAAAATCTTTTAAATTTAATAAAAAAGCTTTAAAAAAATTCTATACAATAATAGCTTCTAAAGAAGAAGAAATCTTTAAAGAAAAACTTTCTCATCATGAAACATATTTTCCAGATGTTATTTTACAAAACAACGTTGATAAAGAAGGAAAGATAAATTTAGATAAATACTTTAATGAGTATTATGTGAAAAATATTTTTAAACGTGAAATAGTAGAAGAAGATATAGAAAATCTATGTCACGAATATTTGAAAGGGTTACATTGGATATTATTATATTATAACTGTGGAGTTCCGAGTTGGAATTGGAGATATCCGTATCAATATGCTCCTTCAGCGAGACATTTAATGAAATATATTGATACGTTTGAATTTACACCTTTTGAAAAATACGTTCCAAGTATGCCTTTTGTTCAACTTATGTCTGTTCTTCCACCATCAAGTAAAGATTTAATACCTTCTCCACTATGTGATGTGTTCTTCTGTCATGAAAAGACGAAAGTGTTCTTTCCGAAAAAAATCGAAATTGACTTAGCAGGAAAGAAACAAGAATGGGAGGGAATAGTTATTCTACCAACTATTGACCCAACAGTAATGGAGAATCTCTTCTTCGATTATAACAAAGAAATTTCAGATGCAGACATTATTAGAAATAAGAGTGGTCATAGCTATATGTATTCATATTCTAGTGGAGTTTCTAACAAGGTTGGACGAGATAATAACGAATTTGTTTCAAAAACAAAAATAGAAATCTATGATTTTCAAGATGTATGATAGTATATAAAAATGAAAAATATTTCTTTTACAAAATAAAAGAAAAATGTCTGTATATTCTATAGTGAATCTTATGATTGAGATGTTTAACAATTTTAAGATAGAAGACTGGATAAAATTTTCAACAGGAAAAAATTGCGAAATAATAAAACAATATATTAAATATATTAAATTCCTTCAGCAAGAACTTGTTAGATTCGGAAATAAAATATCAAAAGAACATGATTTATTCGGAGATGATTTTGAAGATATAATAGAACTGCGCTCGGCTCAGCTTGATTATAGCTATAGGCTGCTGTTAGCTTTTGTGAAAGATATTCAAGAAACGCCAGAGGAAGATATTGATTTTGCTGATGATATTATACAAGAGATAATTGAAAAACAGATTTTTGAGAAATCTGAATCTGACGAGATAATAGCAGATTATTTTGATGGAGAAACATGCTAGAAAATGAAAATATTTTCTTTCTTAGAAAAGGAAAAAATGAGTAGTAAAATGATAAAGAATCGTATCGATACTCCGTTATATAGTAGATGGGGAGATTTTATGATATCAAGAAGGTGGAATTTTCGTAAGCACGGATTACCCCATTATATTGTTAAAGGAGAATTTGGATTCTCTTCATATATGTGGAAAACATATAGATTAGTAGCAAATGGAAAGAATAGTGAAAACAAAATGAAAAATTAATTTCTTCTAAGAAAAGAAGAAATGTCCCATAAACGTCCTCATCAATCACGTTTAATCGTTAGAGGAACGGATTGGATAACTGAAAAAGGATTAAATTCGCGAAAACATCAAATGCCACATTATATTGGAATAGTAGAAGGGACTGGCCGACTAGAATTCGTATGTAAAACTATTGGTGTTCAGTATCGGCATGCTATGGTGGATGATTATTTAATGCTTCATGTATGGAGAGTTAAAAATTCTTATGTATTATCTGCTGATGGTGGAACACTACGGAGAAAATGAAAATATTTTCTTCTTTTTCTAAAGAAGAAATGTCCCATAAATTATGCGGTCTTAATTATGATGATGATATTGAAACAGTTTGGTGCAAGGATAGACGTATATATAATAATAACACGCATTATAGGAAACATGATATGCCTATTTTTATAAGGAAAATAGCATACAAGAATATAGTAGAAACACATTCGAAAAAAATTGATATTATGTTTAACGTTAAAACTAAGTGGATAGTGAAAAACGGAAAATTCGTAATATTAACCGATGGAACATCTTTAGCAATAAAAGAATTCATACCTATCCAATATGATGAATAAAATTGAAAATATTTTCTTCGTTGGAAAAAGAAGAAAATGAGTAGATTAGAAAGAACTGCAGATCAGAAATGTTGGATTCATGAAAACGTAGGAGGTTATTATAGAAAGCATGGAATGCCCATAGATATTTACAGATTTGATAATGGAATATTTTCAAAACAAGGAATGCAATTCTATTGCAATAAAAATTATCACAATTATATTAATGAAAAATACTGGATTAGATTTAATAAATTCGAATTGCACAAAGATGGGTTAACAAGGATGATTTAACAAAATGAAAATATTTTCTTCTTACAAAAAGAAGAAAATGGAGATAGAACAGTGGAAATTAAAACGTTTAATCTCAACATTAAACGAACTGGAAGGAGCAGGGACATCGATGATTTCTTTGTTAATTCCACCATCAACAGATTCTTACGGAAGTATCTCCCGTGTTGTTAAAATGCTCACAGATGAAATGGGAACAGCTGTTAACATCAAATCTCGTGTCAATCGTCTTTCTGTTCAGTCGGCAATTACCTCAGCTATTCAGAAACTGAAAACATACTCATGTGTTCCTCCTAACGGATTAGTATTATATTACGGATTGATACCAAGCAACGTTGGAGACAAGAAAATAGCTATGGCGTTCTCTCCATATAAACCTATTACAACATCGCTATACATGTGTGATAGTAAATTTCATACAGAAGGATTACTTCCTCTTTTAGTATGCGAGGATGTTTATGGATTTATTATTGTTGATGGAGGAGGTGCTTATTTCTATACATTGCAAGGAGATATCAAGGTCTCATTAAAGAAATACGAAGTTGATTTGCCGAAGAAGCATTCCAAGGGTGGACAGAGTTCGCAGCGTTTTGGTCGTATTCGGCAGGAGAAACGACAAAATTATATTACAAA
>JACCDT010724235.1_pt1 | contig 41789 bp, 33 predicted proteins | sample 7446291 | NCBI WGS metagenome assembly JACCDT01 (sample SAMN15323446, study PRJNA562643) | freshwater metagenome | isolation source: river surface water | place: USA:Blue River Watershed | collected 2017-08-17
ACAGAGGACGTATTAGAAACAAAGATTTTGCGCCCTAGACTGTCATAATTATAAGTGATAAATTTATCTTTACCCATTGTTTGCTTATAAGGCAAGTCGTAGCTTGTGTTTATAATTTCTTCTTGATACCCACCCTTGTTCATAACTGTCGTTAAACTATTAGGATATGTATAAAAACTTGCTAAACCAATTGCTGGCTCTTGTGAGAGCACTTGACCAAAGTCATTATAAGAAATACTGCTCGTATAACCCCTTTTATTCGTCTTACTGGTTATAAAACCATGCATGTCTACTGTTTGAGATTCTTTTGTATTATCTGGATAGGTTATTTGTTGTGGAATGCCCGCAAAATGATTACTGTAATGCGTCGTTTTACCCAATGTATCAGTACTACTTGTTAAATTACCACTGTTATCATAAGTATATTGATTACTTGTATTAAAGCCTGTGGATTTTATAACATGACCAGCGTCATCATATTCTTGTGATTGAATCTGTTTATTATTGACGTTTAGTGACGTGCGTAAGCCTAATATGTTTTTTTCTGTATTATTAAAAAATGTTTGGCTTATATTTCTGCTTACTTTACCACCTGTTTGAGTAATCTGACGAGGGTTGTCATACTCATCATAATCGTTATATTGTGTAGAATAACTTTGACCGTCCCTAAAAGTAGTTATTGCAGTTGTCACTGGACGATAGGTGACATTATCAACCTTAAAAAGCCTTTTGTATCTATTATGACGCTCCTCTGTATAATGAGTAAATATTTTAAAAGGATCATTATTATGTATAACAGGTTTGTATGTATAATTCATGCTTTGCAAAATATTATTGTTACTTACCACATTGTCTTTAAAAATTGAACTTCTAATTAATGTACCTAATCGCCACAAATTCCCATTCTGATAATTATAATAGAGATAACTCGTGGTATAATGGTTATTCCTCACATAAACCACTTTTGTTTTCAATCCATCAACCAAATCTCCTAAAGCATGATTAATCAACCAGCTGCCGTTTTCTAAACCGTCTTTAGAATATTGATTAATACTCACAAGTCGCATTGCATGTGTGTATGGTGCAAATCTTAATGTGGGATCTTGTGCAAAAGCGTATAAGGTCTGACCGTTATTATCAACCACACTACTTACGAAATCTCGCATATACTTTGACTGCTCAAAATATTTATCATTCATCCGATGAAATATATAACTATACGACCATATTTTATTGTTTACTTTAGCTTGCGCGAGCTGTAACTTGGTCCTGTGTTTATAACTTGAGTAGGCAAAAGAATATTCTGCTATGACTTTTTTATTAAACCTAACTATACTAGGAGTATAAAAAGTATGCCAAACCTTCTTACCTTTATACTTCAAATGAAGCGAATGAGGCTGATATGTGATCTTCAACTCCTGCTCAGGATTACTGCTAGTAATATCTGTTAATAAAGCTCTATCATATTTATATTCTATAAATTGCCCTTGAGGAGTCTCTATTTTTTTTAGATAGTATCTTTTAATATCCCTCATATTCCACTGATGAGTAAAAAAATACTTAAAACCATTAGGAGCATTTAGAATATAACCATTGGTTACTTTTTTCCCACGCCAATTGTTAAATGTTCTAAATTCATTGACATTCTTTAAATCTGTCAATAAAGGCACCTTCTGTGCTAGTGCATTCACATGCACTGGTTTACAAGTGTTGTCCTTTTCCTTACAATTATCTACTACTCTTATGTATTCACTCTGAAAATTCCATGATTGCGATACCATATCTTGATAAAAATTAACATCCCTTTCATATTTAAAATCCCAAAAATCAGGTTCATATAGATCTGAGGTATAGCTCCGATTAAATTCCATGTTTAAACCCGGAGCCACGGGAGCTGAAAAATCTGTGTAGATTAGTTTTAATGTCCCGGAAAATAAATCTACAAATTCATTCTGATTAGGAGTTATTTTGTGATTAGTTTCTATTGGAGATAATAGTTCATTGATTGAAACTTTATCTTCTTCATGAGAGGAACTACTACCATAACTTAACTCTGGACTAATTTCATTGTTATTTTCATCATACTGTTCTACAACTTGATGTGATAAAGTAGTTCCATCTAGATTTGTTCTATCCCATTCATTATATTCAAATGGATTATGAATAGCGCTGTTGTTAACGCGAAATGGATCTTCAGCATAAATACTTGAAAGAAAACCCGAAACAATGAAAACCCAACATCCACAAAAAAATTTTCTCTTCATTTCCAAAACTTTTCAATTATTATTATTCCATTTTTTTTCTGCGAGTATTATGAATTATAAAAACCTTATGTCAATCAAATATATATGTTTCAAACAACAAGAATTTATCCATCACTAATTACTAAAGTTTCAACCTCTTTAATTTAGCCCCTCTCATACATCGCTTACACATCTCTTGAAAATTCCCCCAAATTCATTTACAATGTCGCATAACTAATAATTTGTTAGCGTTCTATGCTTGAAGTTCTCAAATACCCCGATCCACGCTTAAACCTCAAGGCTGTGCCTGTTACCCAATTTGACTCTGAATTAAAAAAACAAGTCGATCAAATGCTAGCGACTATGTACAAAGAAGAAGGCTGTGGTTTAGCTTCTATTCAAGTCAATATTCAAAAAAGCATCGTCGTTCTGGACGTTACTAACGACTACAGCAACACGCAAATTTTAATTAATCCACAAATTGTCTCTGAGTCCGGTAGTCAAACCGGTGAAGAAGGATGTTTGTCTTTCCCTGGCTTGCGTATCAAAGTTACTCGCCCACTTGAATTAGTAGTCAAAGCACAAGATTTAAGAGGTGAAGAATTTACGATTCATGCCAAAGATTTTCTAGCTAAATGTATTCACCACGAGTGTGAGCATTTAAGTGGTGAAGTATTTATTAAAAATTTATCCCGCTTAAAATTACACTTAGCCTTAAAAAGATTAGAAAAATATAAACTAGCCAATGCCGAATAATTTATTAAATATTGTCTTTGCTGGAACTTCAGACTTTGCTGCTAAGATTTTAAATTCTTTACTTTGCTCGCCTAATTATAATAAGTTATTTACTCTGTCTGCAGTTTATACTCAACCCGACAGAGAGTCCGGCCGTGGTCGTAAGATTGCCCCATCACCAGTTAAACAAGTAATACTTGATTATAATTCAGCAAATCAACATAACATCCGTATTGAACAACCGGTTAATTTTAAAAATAATGCTGATATATCCCAATTACAATCTTATCAACCTGATTTAATGATTGTTGTAGCCTATGGTTTAATTTTGCCGCAAAGTGTTTTAGACATACCTAAACTTGAATGTGTGAATATCCATGCTTCACTGTTACCTAGATGGCGTGGAGCCGCACCCATACAAAGAGCTATTCTTGCTGGTGATGTACAAACGGGTATTACTATTCAAAAGATGGAACAAAAACTTGATACAGGCCCCAGTATTTTACAAGCCAGCTGTAATATCTTAGACGGTGACACTACAATCACTCTTTCCGAAAAGTTATGTGATATCGCTATTTCTTTAACTAATGATTTAGTAACCAATTACAAGACGCTACTATCAAATAAAAATTATCAAAAACAAGACGAGAGCTTAGCTAACTATGCTCATAAACTAGACAAAGCTGAGGCTGAAATTAATTGGCAAGATAGCGCGGTAAACATTCATCGAAAAGTACGAGCGTTAAACCCTTGGCCGTCTGTCACTGCGATAGGTACATTACCTGATTCACAGGATACTATATTTAAGATAATAGATGCTGATGTTATAAGTGCTCATTCTGCTCTTCAACCAGGCAGCGTCCTAAATGAAAATAATAAACATATTATTGTACAAACTGCTGATGGTCAATTAGAAATCACTAAACTCCAATTTAGTGGTGGTAATATAATTACGGCTCGCGATGCACTCAATGGCAAATACAAATCGCTTTTTACTCATCACAATATTCTAAAATAAAAGTTTGACTATCCTTATACTACTTGGCAAGATGACATTACTATTATGTATATGTATTGCCTACTTGAGTATATGAATATAAAACTATTTTTTAATAAATTATATACAAAGTTACCAATTATTTTATATGACATCCTTGCTATCCCTGTTGCTTGGCTGCTGGCTTACTGGCTGCGTTATAATTTATCAGTAATCCCATTTGATGTAATAACAAAAGGGCTGTTTCCTGTTTGTATTTTAATTACCATGCAAACTTTATGTTATTATTATTTTAAAGTTTACCGAGGTATTTGGCGTTATGCTTCTATAATAGATGTAGTTAATATTATAAAAGCAATAATTAGCTCTGTTTTGCTCACTATAGTTGCTTTATTTTTTTCTCAAACTATCCAAGATATCCCGCGTAGTGTCTGGCCGATTTATCTTACTCTATTAGTATTTTTATTATGCGGTGGACGTCTGTTGATGCGTTGGCAAAATGAATTTCTCGCAGTAAAAAAACAGAATCATTTTACCAAAAGAACTTTAATTATAGGCGCGGGAGATGCTGGCATCAGTCTTGTTCGTAGTATCAAACATGATAGTAATTCTCGCTATGACATAGTTGGTTTTATCGATGATAATAAAAGTTTTTTGAGCCAAGAAATTCATGGCATTAAGGTACTGAGCAATATAGACGATTTAGTTAACACAGTTAACAAATATCAAATAGAACTTATTTTAATTGCCATCCCACGCGCCACTTCCAAAGAAATGCGTCGCATTGTAAACTTTTGTGAACAAACATCCGTTCCTTTTCGAACCCTACCTAATATATTAGATATCGCTTCTGGTAAAGTAGATATCAAAGCGCTTAGAGAAGTTAAAATTGATGATTTACTAGGTCGCGACGAGGTTGATTTAGATTGGGATAGTATCTCTAATTATATTAAAAATAAAAAAATTATGGTTACTGGCGGTGGTGGCTCTATTGGCTCAGAGCTTTGTCGCCAAATCGCGCGTTTACAGCCTGCAGAATTATGCATTATTGATAATTCTGAATTCAACTTATACAAAATCCAATTAGAATTACTAGAAAATTATGTCAATCTAAGTACATCTAATTTGCATGTCTCTTTAACTAATGTAACTGATAGATACACCCTTAATAATATCATTAATCAATTTCAACCAAACATCGTCTTTCACGCTGCTGCTTATAAACATGTGCCATTATTAGAAGACCAGTTATATCAAGCAGTTCATAATAATATTATTGGCACTAAGAACGTCGCCGATTGCTGTATTGAGAATAATATTGCAGAATTTGTGCTTATTTCAACTGACAAAGCAGTAAATCCTACTAATATTATGGGCGCGACTAAAAGAACAGCAGAAATATATTGTCAAAACTTAAATAACTTAAATAAAACTAAATTCATTACCGTTAGATTTGGTAATGTCTTAGGTTCTGCTGGTAGTGTGGTGCCTTTATTCAAAGAACAAATTGAACGCGGTGGTCCAATCACAGTAACTCACCCGGAAATCGAACGCTACTTTATGACCATTCCTGAAGCTAGTAGATTAATCTTACAGGCTATCGTCAACGGCAATGGTGGCGAAATATTCGTACTAGACATGGGTGAACCGATAAAAATACGCTTTTTAGCAGAAGAGATTATACGGCTATCAGGTAAGGTCCCATATAAAGATATAGACATCACCTACACGGGTTTGCGCGCTGGGGAAAAATTATATGAAGAATTATTCTATGCACTTGAAGAACTAGTACCAACACAGCATGATAAAATTCTTATGGCAAAGTCACGCAATATTAATTGGCAGCAATTTACTATACTATTGGGTCGACTTGAAGCAAACTGCCATAATTTACCTAATAACCAATTACGTGAACTAATCAAATCATTGGTGCCAGAGTATCATAGTGAGCAAGACCATACTACGTCTGCACACACAACAATCACTGAACCAAGCCAATTAGAAACACCCGTAGAAGCATTATGATATATTTTATTGCCAGCATCTATCTTGCGGCTACTTTTTTAACTTTCGTATTAGCCAAACTTTCCTACAAGTTAAATATTATTGATATACCCAATCAACGATCAATGCATACTAGACCTGTGCCGAGGACTGGCGGCTTGGCAATTATTCTGACGTTCATCGGTGCTATGTTATATTTAAATTTGTATACTCAAGATCCCATTAATCCCAGTGTGTTTTTTAGCTTATATCTATCTACAGCATTAATCAGCACTATATCTTTTATTGATGATTGTTGTAATCTTGCAGCAAGATATCGTTTAGCAGTTCAAGTTGTTGCAGCCCTAGGTTTGCTTTATTATGGCTTGAACGTTCACGTCCCTTACCTACCTAGTATAATAACCTCTATCTTTTCTTTTTTATTTATTGTCTGGCTAACGAATCTTTACAATTTTATGGATGGCTTAGATGGCTTTGCTTCGGGAATGACTGCTATCGGCTATGGTACTCTAGCTATTATTTTATTTTCAAACAACCAGCCAACTTTTGGCATTATTAATCTAATTATTTGTGTTGCAGCGCTTGGTGTGTTGACCTTTAACTTTCCACCAGCAAAAATTTTCTTAGGTGATGTTGGTTCTACTACTATAGGTTTTTTTACTGCTGGCATGAGCATCATACTCCATAATCAGGAAATGATATCACTCTGGCAATCTATGCTAATCTTTTCGCCATTTATAATTGATGCGACCGTAACTATATTAAAAAGACTTTATAACAAAGAACCTATCTTTCAGCCACACAGAAGTCATTATTATCAAAAAATGGCTCTATTGATAGGCAAGAAAAAAACTTTATTGTTATCTTATATTATTATGTCTGTTTGTTCTTTCACTGCTATCATGACTAACAAAGCAGAAATCTATGCACAACAGATTACTATTTTATATGTTTTAATTGTCTATTCCATCCTAATTACTTCTATGGAAATAAAAATATCAAAATCAAAGGACTCTGTACCAATATGAACACTAAGCACTGGCTCTTGGCTTTAACTATTTTGTTTTGTAATAATAACTTTGCACATGTATCCGAAAGTGAGTTTAATGAGCTTAAACAACAAGTCCAGCTACTACAAAAACAACTTTCAGCAGTTAAAAAAATTAATAAATCTTCTACTACACTTGCTTTAAACGAATATGTTAAAACTGCGACGACGTGCACAGAGCTGACCAACCAACCAGCCAATGCCTGCAGCGATGCTAGCAGCACTTATTGCTACTCAGCAGCTTCATTTATTGATGCAGACGACAACAGTCTTATAGGTTATACTTTTACTGCCACTAAAACTACTGCAGATTATACTAATATGGATGGCGGTGTTTGGTTATGTGATAATCAAAACATAAGAATCCCTCTGATTAATCAATGCACTAAAATAGGTGGCAATGCACATACGCGCGCAGCTGATGCCGTAGAATTTACAATCCCAGCTGGGACAATTACGACGCCTGTTATTATAGCGGCTTATAAAAATCAATTCGGTGGCATTAATGGTTCATCAAAGCTTACCGACTTTGCCATATGTAAACAAGCCGGTGTTGCTGCAATTAATGAATAATGATGAATTATAATAAATAACAATAACCATGCAAACCATTATCCTATCCGGCGGTGTCGGCAGCCGCCTGTGGCCAATCTCAAGAAAATTACACCCAAAACCATTTATTAAACTAGAAGATGGTTTAAGTATTTTGCAACATACTTTTTTGCGCGCACTAAATATTGGTAGCACTGCTATAGTAAATGTTACCGGCAAAGAATTTATTTTCAAAGTTAAATCTGAAGCTAATACTGTATTAAAAATAGCAAATACAGATCTTCCAACTAGTTATATTGTAGAGCCGTTTGGCCGCGGAACTGCTGCTGCGATTGCTTTAGCAGCATTATGGATAGCAGAAACGCAATCCCCTGATGAATTAATGTTAGTAATGCCTTCAGATCATCTTATTACAAACAACAAGCTGTTTTTAACGGCAGTAACTGAAGCTAAAATACTTGCATCGCAAAACAAATTAGTGACTTTAGGCATTATACCTACTGCACCTGAAACAGGCTATGGTTATATTGAATTTGAAAATAACCACGTCATACGCTTTGTAGAAAAACCAGCTTTTGATTTAGCATTAAAGTATAGTCAATCTAGTAATTACTTGTGGAATTCTGGCATGCTGATCTTTAAAGCCGGTGTAATGCTAGAAGAAATGGCTTTACATTGTCCGGAGATTCTTGATACTGCTAAGCACTGTTACAGCTTATCTAAAGCTATTGATAACCAATTTATTCTTGATCCAAACTCGCTGCTACAAATCAAAGAAGATACTATAGATTACGCCGTCATGGAAAAGTCAGCTAATATAGCAGTGGTTGCCTGCGATAGAGAAATGGGTTGGAATGATATAGGTAGTTGGGATGCGTTTAGCAAAACTATGTCTGCTGACGCTAATAACAACGTAATCAACGCTCAAGCTATAACTAATAAAGTCTCTAATTGTTATTTTGAGTCTAATCATCCTGAGAGGATTATTGGTGCTATTGGTTTAGACAACCTAGTTATTGTTGATACCGATGATGCCTTATTGATAGCACATAAGAATAATCTTCAAGAAGTTCGTGGTATATATAACCAGTTAATGAAAAATAATCATCCCTCACATGAGCTGCATACAACAGTCCATCGTCCTTGGGGAACTTATACTATCTTAGAGAACAATACTAATTTCAAGATTAAGCGTATCGAAGTATATCCTGGCGCAAGTCTAAGTTTGCAGTCACATCAGTACCGATCAGAACATTGGGTAGTGATCGAGGGTACAGCACACGTAGTCAATGGCGAACAGGAATTAATTCTGAATATAAATGAGTCTACTTTTATACCGGCAAAAAACAAACATCGTCTATCGAATAATACTGATAAAACACTTAAAATAATAGAAGTACAAACCGGTACTTACCTAGAAGAAGACGACATTGTTCGTTATGATGATATTTATGATAGAGTCGAGCAATAACAATGAACGCAATGGTTTAAAGAAAGCTTAATTAAACTTTTTGTAATGCATCCTTAATTACCATGTCAACCCCCCTACTGTTTAAATGGTCTCCATTAAAATAATATGGCAATGAATCATCGCGAGCAATACATCGATCTGCTTGACAAAAAAGCGGCCTAGGATTGTAAATTTTAATTTGAGGGTAAGGAGCCAACAATTCATTAATTACTTCATCATAAGCAAAGATACGATTTTTGTATTGAGCGTAACTCATCGAACACTCTTTATTTAACTTATGCAAGCTAAATGGTCTCAATTTAAAACAAGTATTTATATTAAAATCTAAATCGGGTATATCCCTAAAAAAAACAAGTTCTTTATTTGTTTTTATAATTTTAGAAAGAAAATTTTGACCATTTGCTAAAAAGGTTGTTTTTGCGTCAGCACTCAAGGGTTTAGGCTGTCGCCAATTTAATTGTTCCTTAACAAAACCACCTGACATTAAATAAGCCCAATATCCGGATAAATATACTTTTTTTATTGAATTATTTTTTTCCAAAAACGAAATAATGGTATCATATTTATTTTTACAATCACCTTTCATAAAGTTATTACTTGCAAAAGGAAGACAAGAGACTTCAACCACCATTAACACTGAGTTAGATTTAAACTGCTCCCAAACAGCACTTTGATACTGCCATGCATGCGAGTCACCTATGAACATAATATCTGGATCTGATTTCTTTGATAGTGAACACAACCCATTGAAATTAAGTTTCTTAAATGCTGGAATTAAATCTGAACAATCAAATTGTTCTTTTGGTGACTTACGGGGGTGTGATATCAGAGCAATCAGATCCGAATTTACGTTTCTGATTCTAAATTCATATCCCTTAAACCATTGCAAAGATCCTCCCATACAAGCAATAAATAGCATAGATAGCACGAGTGTTGGGACTGTTTTTTCAAATTCCTGATGGCGTATGGGTTTTTCAATAAAATTATAGGTAAGCCATGCTAGTATAATAGACAATACTACAATAAAAATACGTATATCAAAATTTGGCATACCTTCCTCCAAGATTTGGGCGAAAGACAATAAAGGCCAATGCCAGAGATACAGTGGATAACTTATTAAACCAAACCAAACTAATATTTTGTTAGAAAGTAACACCCGGTTAATCCATGAATCTTCACCTGCTTTAATCATAAACACAGCCCCTAAAACAGGCGGCAATGCCCATATGCCTGGAAATGCAAGCTCTTTTGTGTACAAAAATACACAACCCGATATTATTAATAGACCCAAGAATGATAGAATGTTTTTTTCAAATTCTTTGTTACTGAACCAAAATCTGCTTTCTTTTTTTGTTTGTTCAAGAATATTTATTCTAAATAACATACCATATGATAATAAACTACCACACAATAATTCCCAAAAGCGTGTTATGGGTAAATAAAAGGTGGCCGTGGGATAAAAAATTATTCCTACACAATTGAATATAAATGACACTAGCCCAATTATTACTATCCATGCATATAAATTGAATTGTTTTTTCCAAACAATCCAAAGCAAAAGAGGCCAAATAAGATAAAATTGTTCTTCAATCCCCAAGCTCCATAAATGTAATAAGGGCTTTGTGCTTGCTGCAGTATCAAAATATCCATTATCCTGCCAGAGTAAAAAATTCGAAATGAAAACACTACTACCTAATGTATATCTACCGAGTTGTTTATATTCATCAGAAAATAAAGTAAACCACCCTAACGTCATGCAAAAAATTAAAACCAATACTAAGGCCGGAAATATTCTTCTAATTCTTCTTTCATAAAACTCAATAAAACTAAAAGTATTTTCTTTTAACCCTTTAAGTATTATCGTTGATATCAAAAAACCAGAAATTACAAAAAAAATATCAACGCCTACGTATCCCCCTTTAAACCATCTTGGGAACGCATGGAAGCCTACTACTGATAAAACTGCAATCGCCCTTAAGCCATCTATATCTGCACGATACTTTATCTTTTTCATTGATTATAATCCGATCTTAGAACAACTTGATGCATGTATAATCATATTATAATGTAAATCCATCATCAATAATTAAATTCTGGCCATTAATGAACTTTGAGCTATCATCCAATAAAAATAACAAACTGCTATTAAGATCACTTGGCGCAAGCATGCCATTGTTTAAGCAATAATCTTTATAATTAGCAACAAATGATTCTGGCTGATTGTCAAAGATTCCACCAGGGCTAATCACATTACAACGAATATTTTTCGATTTATAATAAACAGCTATATACTTGGTCAAGTGTATAATCGCAGATTTAATCGCCGCGTACTCAACTGGCATCGTCATGCTAGTATCTTGATAGATTTCATTTTTAGGTGCGATGACCCCATATATGGAAGAAAAATTAACAATATTCCCATGCCCTTGCTGACTAAAAAATTTGGCCATTTGCTGTGCTACTAAAAAATAACCACCAAGGTGAATATTCAAATTTTGACAGAAATCTTGATATTGCACGTCCTCAAACTTGTTACCATAACCTTTAGCACGCGGGTAGGCAACATTGACCATGGCATCTATTATATCAAATTTATTCTTGGCTAATTCTATTAGCATAGTTATATCTTCAAGTTTACAGATATCACATTTTAAAGCTAATATTTTGCTCTTATATTTGCTATCTATACTTTGCTCGAGAAAATTCAAATGTTCCGCATTAGAGTCTGCCATCACTAAATTAGCGTTGCTTTCTAATAAAAGCTTACAGAAATTTTTACCTAAAAGACCAGCTGCACCAAAAAGTACAATAGTTTTATTTTCTAGAGAAATCATATCTGCATCTCATTTATTTGATTGTTTTCAAAAAGGTTATTTTTTGTATCTATACTGTTAGTCAAAACTCGGTGGTTAGGATAACTACCAACTACTAGTTTATTACTTTCAATATTTGTATCTATAAGCAGACTATTTGCACCAAAAACAACATTTGATCCAATAACACAATTACCAATAACACTGGCTTTGGAATATAATACAGTCCCCTTGGAAAAAACAGGATAGATACCTTGTTGATTAGCCCCAATAGTGCAGTTTTGATAAACTATAAAATAATCATCGTATACCGCATTACCTAAAATAGTACCAACTGGGTGAACAAATAAAAATATTTCTGGCAAATTAATGCTATAAAAAGCATCAACACCATGTAACACTTTATTCAAATAAAATAATTTTGTACATAATTCTTTTGGACCATGATTTTTATAGACCGTATTCGCCAGCAGATATAAAAACATTGCATAATGATCAGAATTCAAATGATCGAAGTAAGCAGTGCCTTCTTGGTGATAATATTTCAACTTTATAGCACTAAAACATCTCTCCAGCCGCTCTAAGGCTATTCTCATATATTTAGGATCTAGCATAGAAAGATTGTGCTCTAAATTGCTATCCGGAAATATATTATTTAATTGATGGCAAACATATGATTTTAGTAACTGAGAGTCTAAGTTTGTGATCATTTTAAATTCTTCACCATTATTCCATGATTCTTCAAATAAGATCTGGCCCGTATCGGGTTATTGTCACCAAAGTGGAACACTGAAGCACAAGCAACTGCATGGACTTCAACTTGCTTAATGGCATCCACTAAATCCATAAAACTCCCTGCTCCACCAGCAGCTATAATAGGCCTATCTGTCAGTGTTTTTACATGCTTAATCAAGTCTAGATCATAACCCTGCATCATGCCATCATTGTCGATAGAATTAATAAAAAACTCACCAGCTCCGCGTGCATCCATGTCTTTTATATATTCATCTAAAATTAATTCAGACTTGGTATTGCCACTATGAGTATATATTTTATATTGGCCCTCTTCTTTTTTTACATCTACCCCGACTACGATGCACTGTGATCCAAACTCATGAACTGCTTGATTGATTAAATTCGGGTTGAGTACAGCCGCTGTAGTAATGATTACTTTATCTGCGCCATGATTGAGCAGACTACGAATATTCTCACAACTATTGATTCCGCCGCCTACTGACAACGGCATAAAGCATTCTTGAGAAACTTTTTCTATAATATTATAAAGCGTCTCTCGCTGATCATTACTCGCTGCAATATCTAAAAAAACTAATTCATCTGCATTTTGTGCGTTATAAATCCTTGCTGCTGATACCGGATCCCCAGTATCACGAAAATCTTTAAATTGTTTACCTTTGACCATTCTGCCATTTTTTAATAACAAAACAGGGATCACGCGAGTCTTAAGCATAAACCCCATCCCATAAGCAAAAATTTTCTAAGATCTTCAAACCATTTTCCTGGCTTTTTTCCGGATGAAACTGCACGCCAATCACATTTTTATCAGCAACTACAGAAGTAAAGTTATTGCCATAATCCGTGCTACATAAAATGTTATTTGAATCATCTGGCAAATAATAATAAGAATGGACAAAATAAAAGTCTATATTTTGTTTTATATTATTAAATACCGGGTGATCTTTATGTTTGTTTATTTCATTCCAGCCAACATGCGGTATATTAAATTTAGCGTCAAGTTCAAACTTTTTGACTAAGCCAGGGATTATATTCAAGCCATCTGTTATTTCGTTTTCATAGCCTTTCGTCGCTAAAAGCTGCATGCCCAAGCATATACCTAAATAGGGCTTACCCATTTTAACATGCTGTAAAATAGCTGGAATAAGATTGCTTTTGTTTAAATTCTCCATAGCACAATTAAATGTGCCAACGCCTGGTACAATCAAATGGCTGCAATCTGCGATTTCATTTTCTTGATTAATAATCTTACAATCTTGCCCTATGTACTCTAGAGCATTAAACACTGATTTCAAATTACCCATGCCATAATCAAGAATTGCGATCATATCGTTTCAGTTTCTTTATTTTTATTAAGAATTTTAATCTTGCTATTGTCTTCGCGATACCAATGAATAATATCCCAGGGCGCTTTAGCTTTTTTAGGACTATTAAAATCATGCTCATATGGCGGCACAGCCGTTGGTTTAATCAAGGTATTGAATTCTTCTTCTGTTAATCCCATATAGTCCAAAAATACTTGTAAAGACTCAGGTTTAGCTCCCTCAAGTTCATTCCATTTAGCTGCTTCTTCGGTGGTCATGCGATGATTTCTTATATGGAAAGAATTAATCTGACTGATACGGCTATATCCCCTTTTAATATATTTTATATAATCACGCGTACCTTGCATAAAACATTCAATTTTTTCACCCATCGTATTAATCTCGTTAGGAACTCCCTCCAACTCATCTGATTCCCAACCGAGCTCTGATTTAATCAACGCTGTGTTTTTTACATTATCCCAGGGTATAAAACTACCCAAGCAAACAGAGGCAATTTGAGCTTTTTTAATTTCTTTTATATCAGGATACGTGTAAGGCAGTAAATCACGTTTATCCACCGGATCATCAGGCTTATCTATCATGCCATGCATATCATCTGCAGAGATACCAAGATTTCTTACCATATTGAATTTCTTTTCGTCTTCGTATTCAATCTCATCATTTAAATAATCATAATACGCTGAGAACTCCGCTAAAGGCTCACCCCAAAATATTAGCGGAACATTGAATTTTGTTGCAATTCTGAGCGGATAAGAATAAATCCCTGTGTGACAATGCCAACAAAAATCTGTTTTTCTAGTGAATGCCTCTAACATTAATTTTTTAACAATCTTCCAATTAGGCGTAAACTCTAAAACGTCAACACCTAATTTTTTAAATGTCTTTTCATTATTTTTAGCAATAATAGGCCTCATAAAACCATGATTAAATCGAATCACTAATGGTTTTAATTTATATTCTTTTATTAAATATAATAACTGAAACGTACTATCTTTACCGCCACTAAACGGCACAATACAATCATAGTCATATTTGCCTTTATATTTTGCGATTAACTGGTCTAGTAGTTTTTTACGCGCCTCCCAGTCAATCGTTGTTTTCACTTGGGCTGATTCACAAATATTGCAGATACCATCTTGGTTAAACTCAATAGTCTCATATGTTTCTGGCAACAAACATTTTTTACATTTTTTTAATTCGGTCATAAACTACTCATTTTTTATATTCAATAATCAATTATATTGCCTAAACACTGGTTTAATACTAGGCCCATTAAGATAAGTCTCGATGCCATTCGTTAGCGCTTGCTTGTATACAATAAGCGCATTATAGACTGCTTCTAAGGTCTGCTTGAGCTCTGCATCTTGATGTGCATAACTAACAGCAACCCATGGCATTAAAATATTTTGTTTTACTAGTTCCTGCTGAAATAATGTTCTGAAAGCCAAAGATACTTTTTTATCTTTATCTAGGGTCTGATAGTTCAAGTTAATGGCTGGTCCCACAAATTGAAAAAACTCGGTCAAACCAAGCTCGGCGCTAATATTATTAACAGACTCTTTTAATTTAGTGCCATAAGCCCACAGATGATCAGTAACATTATTTTTTTGATAAAAATCAATAACTGCACAAAATGCTCCTAGAGCAGGCATTTCAGCGCCATGCGTCGAGGATAATATAAATGTTCTTTCCATATCAGGAATATTGATTGCACCAACCTGCATATATTCTTGCTTGCCCACCAACGCAGCCAGGGCATAACCATTTGACATCCCTTTTCCAAAAGTTGCCAAATCAGGAGTTACACCAAAATAATGTTGGGCGCCTTTTAGATGCCAACGAAACCCGGTAATCATTTCATCAAAAATAAGCAATGATTGGTTTTGCGTGCATAAATCTCTGACTTGATTTAAATAATGTTGTTTTACATTGCTACAACTACTGCACATATACTGGCCATTATATAAGCCTTCACATTGCTCACACCCCGGAACTTGTGCAGTCACAGGTTCCAACATAACTGCTGCTATATTATCTTGATATTCTACAAATAATTGCCGCAAGCTATCGATATCACCATAATCAAATACGAGAGTATTTTGATAATGTCTTGGAGGAATTCCTTTTTTTATTGGTGTAGTACCAATAAACCAATCATCAAAAGAGAAAAAAGGATGTTGCCTAGGAATACATATATATTCTTTTTTAGTGTAAGCACGCGCCACTTTTGCTGCAGCAGTAGTAACATTTGAACCATTTTTAGCAAATTTAACCATTTGGGCACACGGGATTAAACTTGTTATTTTTTTTGCCGCTTCCAACTCTATTAAAGTAGCGCGCGTTAAATTGGTGCCGTTTCTAATCTGCTCTATAGCCGCGTTATCAATTTCATCATTCGCATAACCTATAGTAATTGCTCGCAGCCCCATACCATAGTCTAAAAACTTATTATTGTTCTGATCCCAAACATAAGCCCCCTTACCTCTGTGCAGAATACTTGGAGCATTTTGGGAAAATTGATCATCACCGCGCGAATAAGTATGAGCACCACCTGGGATAACACTATGAAGCTCAGCACTGTAATTTATATTTGTTTTGTCAATCACTTGCGTCATAATTCAATTCCCTCTAATCTAGCATTCATCAGCGACTCTACAATTGTAAAATCACAGAGATCATCGATTTCATAAGTTTTATATTTATCGACAACATACGCCAATGTGTTTTCGTGGTAAAAAGATTTTTTTTCTAACAAAGCATCAATATAAGATATATAAATAGTCCCATCATAATAATAAATTTTTGATAAATCTTGTCGACGGCTCGTTGAATGTTGTTTTTCATAAGGTCTGATCAAGCCAGTTTGTTCGTGAATAGACACACAAAAGCCTGGATGTTGCGACTCAACAATGCCAACACTCACTACACTTCTTGCTATTTTATTAGACTCTAATAATTCTAGAGCTTTTGATATATCTTTCTGTTCTCTAAGTGGTGATGTTGGTTCTAATAATACTAAGATATCATAATTTTTACATTGATCCCTTAATGTCTGGACGGCATGCTCAATAACATCTATGCTTTTAGCTGTATCATTAGCTAAATGTTCTGGTCGAATAAAGGGGACTAAGGCGCCATATTGTTTGGCTATTTTAGCAATCTCAGGACAATCTGTGCTAACCACAACATCATCAATATATTGATTATTTAATGCCTGCTCTATCGACCATGCTATTAATGGCTTGCCTGCAAGAGTTCTAATATTTTTTCCTGGCAATCCCTTGCTACCACCACGCGCTGGAATCAAAGCTAATACTTTTTTATCACCAATCATTGCAATACTTCTTCACGCTCTTTATTTATTAATTTATCAAAACATTTATCTAACGACTGAACTAAGTCCTGAATTTTATTTTTATGCTCAGGATTGTTTTTATTAAATTTTTTAAATGTAAACAAATCACCAGGAACGCTTGCCGCTAACAATCTTTCGACTGCAGCAGATATAACTTTATCAACCTGCTCCGGATTATTTACTTTATTTTTAAATTTCTCAACCAGCTCTGGCAGATGGTTAATCTCAGTAAGATTATTAATGTGAATAAAATTATCTTGATCAGCATAGTAAGCATTACTAACAATAGATTTGCTATTATAAAATAAAGCTTGAAAACCTACCGTACCTGTTAAAGTAAATGAGATATTACATTTTTTTAGGATTATACTTGCAGGAACTTCATAGGGCACTAAAACAACATTCGGCATTTTAGCCAATTGCTGAATAATTTTTCGTTTACGAAAACCAAATTGTAACGGGTGATCTTTGATAAAAACTTTATAACCTGCGCGAGTTAACACCTCTGCTGCTTTTAATATTACTTTATCATTATCTAATAGGCTGCAATCAGCCAACCAATAATCTAGAGAAGCCTCTGGCAATAATTGCATGGCTATAAAAACATTTTTTTCTGCAGGGCTTTTTTCTAATTTTTCTTGCCAGTTTTTGTCGAAATACCATAAAACCATAATATCCAACATTCTTGGTTTATGATCAAGATAGTTAAGTGCATCTAAGTAATGTAAATTGTATTTATCATTTTGCACATATCTTAATATATTAAAATAAAGCGACCTTAATTTAAAATAGCAGAAAACCTTAAGGTACTTCAGCAAACCAAACTTTGCTGATCGATCAACATATGACGGGGTAAAATGTTCATTTTTTAGGACTGTTAATGATTGACTTACCTCAGCACTCGTGGCTATTCTAACCGGAAAATACTGGCCTCTAGACATAAACATTACATAATCTGGCAGAATAGACGCAGTCATCTCCAAAAACTGGATGTTATATTTATGGGCAATACGGGCCACTACATCATTTGTATATCTATCTATAATTAAACTTGCAATTAATGCTGGTTTATTTTTCTCTATTATCGGCCGGACAGTTAAAACTCTTGCTCCAATCAATTTTAAAGCTAAATCTTCTGATAGATTTCTTAAAACACGACAACGCGCAATAATGTCCTGACAATCATCTAAACCAAACTCTTCAATGGCTATTTTTTTACAATCATTTTTTTTTAGATTATGATAAACATCATCTACCATTGAAACATCAGCTAAAGGATCATTGCGCACATCGGTAACAATACAAGTTGATTTAGCGCATGTTAAGTTATCAATAATATACCGCCACCATGGTGTAATATTACGGATTGAAAAGACCATTAAGTCTGTCATGATGCCACCGCTGAAAACTCATCTAAAACAAAATTGTTTTTATAAATCTCTTCAATCCCTGTTTGTAAACTAATTTTAGGCTGCCATCCCAAAGCTAAGATTCTGGATATATCTAATAGTTTTTTTAATGTTCCGTCTGGCTTTGTCTCGTCCCATGCTATATTACACTCAGGATATCCAACAACTTTTCTGATTAGTCCAGCAAGTTCAGCAATCGATAAATCAACACCAGTACCTACATTTATAACAGGCCCTGTCGTTTTATCAAAAAGTAAGCTTTGATAAATTTCTTCTGGTAAATTTAATAAAAATAATACAGCATGCGCCAAATCATTACTATGCAGAAATTCTCGCTGAGCTATTCCTGTACCCCATAATGTAACACTAGAAGATTTATTTACCTTTGCCTCATGAAACTTTCTCATTAATGCAGGCAAAACATGGGAGTGATTCAAATCATAATTATCATTTTGACCATACAAATTTGTCGACATCACTGTCAAAAAATTAGTTCCATATTGCTTATTAAACGCCTCACACATCGTGATACCAGCTATTTTAGCCACCGCAAAAGCTTTATTAGTTGGCTCAAGCTTACCTGTTAACAAATATTCTTCTTTTATTGGTTGATCACAATTTTTTGGGTAAATACACGAAGAACCAAAGAAAATCATGCGTTTAACATTATATTGATGAGCCGATTTGATAATATTACTTTGAATCATTATATTTTGATAAATGAAATCAGCGCTGTATTGATCATTGGCTACTATCCCACCAACTTTTGCGGCAGCCATAACTACAAAATCTGGCTGATGTAGGGCAAAAAAATTATCAACATCTGTAAAATTAGTTAAATCCAAATCCGCTCTTTTTGCTGTTATCAGATTATTAAAGCCTTGCTGTTTTAACAGGGAAAGCACTGCACTACCTACTAAACCAGTGTGACCAGCAATATAAATTTTTGCATTTTTATCCAAAAAACTCATCTTTTACCCTTAAATATAATCTCTAAGCATATTCTTTAGCAGGAGCAAATATATTAGATTTACTATGTTCGCTGTCATGAATAATTTTTTCTTGCAGCGCAATCTTATAATCTTCATTAACCATTTCGGTAACCAGCTCGTCAAAAGTAATTCGAGGTTGCCATCCCAGTTCTCTTTTAGCTTTACTTGCATCGCCTAACAATGTTTCAACTTCTGTTGGACGGAAAAATCTCGGATCAATCGCTATGATGCACTTTCTTATGCCATTTTGTTCTATATAAGCTTTTTCATCTAGCCCTTCACCAGACCATGTTAAATTCAAACCCAGCTTTTGTGCAGCTAAATTTACAAACTCTCGAACACTATACTGCTCACCTGTGGCAATAACATAATCTTGTGGAGTTTCTTGTTGCAACATTAACCATTGCATTTCTACATAATCTTTTGCATGACCCCAATCTCGTAACGAATTGATATTACCTAAATACAAGCATTCTTGTAGACCTAATTTAATGCGCACAAGAGCTCTAGTAATTTTTCTGGTAACAAAAGTCTCGCCTCTGATTGGTGACTCATGGTTAAATAATATGCCATTACAAGCAAATATATTATAAGCTTCACGGTAATTCACTGTGGTCCAATAGGCAAATAATTTAGCAACCGCATAAGGTGAGCGCGGATAAAAAGGAGTGTTTTCTGTTTGCGGAGTTTCTCTAACTAAACCATATAATTCAGAAGTAGACGCTTGGTAAAATTTTGTTTTATTACCTAAATTAAGCAATCTAATAGCCTCTAAGACTCTTAATGCACCAAGTGCATCAGCGTTAGCAGTATATTCGGGTTGTTCAAAAGATACTGAAACATGGCTTTGCGCAGCTAAATTATAGATCTCATCTGGTTGCGTTTGCTGGATAATTCTAATAAGACCACTACTGTCCGTCATATCGCCATAATGCAATATCATTCGCAAATCATCTTCGTGCGGATCTTGATATAGATGATCGATACGTTGCGTATTAAAAGACGATGATCTTCTTTTAACCCCGTGAACAACATATCCCTTATTAATTAAAAACTCCGCAAGATAAGCTCCATCTTGACCAGTTATACCAGTAATTAGTGCTACTTTTTTCATATTCTCTACCTTATAACTAATCTTATATATCTTATATGACGAGTAATTATATGAACTTTTGCACTAAACATCAATTCATAGAAGTTTTAAGCAAACTTTATTCTGCTTTTCGATTAACAGCCAAACTATACTTTAATTCTTCGTTAAGTGTGAACGGCTGCTGCCAATTCAATCTTTTTTTCGGATAATCTAAACTAATTTCAAGATTCCCTGCTAGTTGATTGTATTCATTTTTTTTACCTAATAATCTTAATATTAAATATAATATCGTCGGTGGTATCGGTAAAATAAATGCTTTAACGTTTAAACATTGCGCCATTTCTTTTACTAATTGAGTTGTAGATAAAACCTCATCATTAGCAATCAAAAAAGTTTGATTAACTGCTTTAGCTGATTCTAAGCATGTTTTCACAAATAAGGTCAAATTTCTCACGCCCATATACTGGCGTTTATTTTTAATATTACCCAAAGGCAATGGCCATCTTTGCACGATTGCTTTGACTAATCTATTGAAATTACCCTTAGCATCCGGTCCAATAATCATTGGTGGTCTTATAATTACTAATTCAATTTGATTAGCATATAATTTAAGATTTTGCTCAGCATTTAGTTTGGATTTAGCATAGTGAGTTTCAGGCAATAACAACGACTGTTCATTAAATGGCTTTGAGCCAGTATTTGAGCCATTAACACCTATACTACTTATATAGATAAACCGTTTGACCTTGTGATCTATACAGATACGAATTAATTCTGTAGGTAACGCACTGTTAGTTGCATTAAACTCTTTTTCTGGATTAAAGCTTTTATCTTTCAATATATGAGCACGCCCAGCACAATGCACTAATGCATCTATATCTGCGCAAATTTCTTTATATTTTTTAATATCACTTACAGTATTTATGCAAACATTTGAAATATTATTATGATCTAAAAAATAACTCAATTTATCGCTAGCTTCTTTTGAACGCACAGTAGCTACAATTTTATAATCATAACTGGCTAATGTTTTAATCAATTCCCTGCCTAATAATCCATTAGCTCCAGTGATTAATACAGATTTATTCGGCATATTGCTTTCGCTTAGCAAATTGCCCAAGCCTATTTATTAGTTTTTGGCACATAAATTTTGGCATTGAAGCATCGTAATTATTATCTTTGAATAACTCCAACACTTGCCTGTTTTGTTTAAACATATTCTTGAAAGATTGATTAGTCTGACCGCCCACTCGCATCTTGGTCATAACTTGCGGAATATATTTTGTTCTTATTTTGTGGGTATATAATAATCGCATTAACACATCAACATCAGCAGCTAACGTATATTTTAAATTGAAGTAAGCCCCAAAATTATCATGCACATGCTTTTTGAAGAAAAAAGTAGGATGTGGCGGCATCCAACCTTTGCCAAATAAGTCATGCTGATAATCTGAAGATTGCCAGTATCTTAGGACTTTGTCAGTATTTTCTTTTTCTACATAAAGCAGATCGCCGTAACAAGCATCTACATTAGGATCTTCGAGCGTTTGTGCAACTAGTTTTAATACATCATTGTTATAATAAAAATCATCCGAGTTCAGTAACCCAATGATATCACCTGTTGCTTGACGCAGTCCCTTGTTCATCCCATCATAGTGACCTTTATCAGGCTCAATGATTAAACAATCTATATCGTCTTGATATCTTTTGAGGATATCTACTGTACCATCAGTTGAACCACCATCAACAACTATATGCTCAATGTCAGGGTGAGTTTGATTCTTTATACACCTTAAAGTATCCTCTATGGTATTTTTGCTGTTATAACAGGCCGTAACAATTGAAATTTTCATATATTTTATACTTGTACTTGTACGTTAAACTTTTTGTTAACTTTTGATGCGGTGATCAAAGATGATATTAACAACACTATGCTCGCAATCATCGACGTTATTGCAGCACCATAAATACCATAAGTTGGAATGAGTATAATATTGCCCGTTAATAATATAACAAACGATAATAAATTTAAATTTAATAATGAGATATCTTTATGCTGTGCATATAAGACATACAAAGGTGCATCAGCGATGCTTCTACATGCAGCCCCTAATATTAGATAATAAAAAATTGGCTGATGCATTATGTATGCTTCTTTATTTAGGATATCAAGTAATGGCCTCATTATAATTAAACTAGTCATCAATAAGGCAGCCACAACCAAAACTGTCAGTTTGAACATCTTTCTATATTCTAAATTTAGTTCTTCTCTACAATGGTTCTTTATACTACTGTTACCTGCAGTAAGAAGTTGTGCAAAACGCATTTTAGCAACACACGCATTAACCAAACTGTGTAGCGCTATACTTATACCAGAAAAAAACGTATAAACACCTAACTCAACATCGCTCTGATAATAATTAATAAAAAAGCGTTCTAGATAAAGCATCGACAAAGCACAAAATGCTGTAATAAGAAAAGGCTGTGACATCACCACCCCCTTCTTTATCTCTTCCCAGCCTGTTTTGATTGGTAAATTATCAAAAATTGCGAATCTAGGCATACTCCTTAAAGCATAAGATATACTCAACAAAGTCCCTAAAAACCATGAAATAAATACTACATTCAAATTCCTAAATGTCGGACAAACATATAATAATGGCAGAAGCAGAAAAACCCAAGCAGCTTGTCGGATAAAAAGTGTAATATTTGATTCTTGAGGTTTATATAAAATATTCAATAAACGCATCAACTCTGTCGAGACATGATCCACTAAAATAATAGGGATTAAAAAGTAAATAAGAGGCTTAGGGATTAAATCACAATAATACATCCCCAACAATGTAGGCAACACTATAAAAGTGAAAATAAGAACATATAGTATAAATTGGTTCTGAATAATTCTTTTTTGATCCCCCGGCGCACAGTCCACGATGATTCTTTGTACATAATTGTAATATTCAAAACCAATAAAAAAAGTGGCATATGCTGAAATTGCGACCATAAGCCCATAAAGGCCAACGTCACTAGCTGGCAGATAGTAGGTAAGCGAGATTAATAAAGCAAACTTGCCCAGCAAAGTAGCTAGACGAATCAACATCGCACAGATATTAGATATGAATGGTATATTAAACATTTTAAGGTCGTCGGGTTATTTTTTTAGAAAATAAAGTATTTTAGGTCTGGCAAGCGGGCTTACAATAACTTGCTAGTTAAATTAAAGAATGTATAATCCTTCTAGAATACCCAACATGTATATTAAAACATGCTGTTTAATAGTCAAGAGTTTATTTTTTTATTCTTACCCATTGTTTGCTGTATAGTTTACTTTACGCAATCATCCAAACAATTTGTTTTATCTGTATTTTTAGTTATCTCTTTATTTTTCTATGGTTACTATAATGTTTATAACTTACCATTGATTATTCTTTCTGTTTTGATTAACTACTATTTAGGTCTATTAGTTTACAAAAACAAAAGAATATTAACCTTAGGCGTTACTTTAAACTTATTAACTATTGTTTATTTTAAATATAGTAACTTTATTTTAAGCAATGTATCTATATTTCTGAACCTCAACTCCCCTGCTGAAAAACTACTACTTCCATTAGCGATATCATTTTTTACATTCCAACAGATAGCTTATTTAGTTGATGTTTATAAAACTGGCGCTAAAGAAGATAACTTCACTAAATACGCTCTGTTTGTTACTTTTTTTCCACATCTCATAGCAGGGCCGATTACTCATCATACTAATATAATCCCTCAGTTTAGACACTTAAGAATAAATATTCACAATTTAACTATTGGTTTAACTATCTTTATTTTTGGTCTACTTAAAAAAGTATTCATCGCTGATAGCTTAGCTCCATTCGCTAACTTAGCATTCAATTCATCAGCAGAGGGTCTCCAGCTAGGTCTCATTGAAGCCTGGTTAGGTGCGTTAACTTATACTTTTCAGTTATATTTCGATTTCTCTGGTTACAGTGACATGGCTATTGGATTGGGTCAAATCTTTGGAATCATTCTTCCAATAAATTTCAATTCACCTTATAAAGCACAAAACATCATAGACTTTTGGCGCAGATGGCATATAACTTTATCAGCTTTCTTGCGTGATTACCTGTATATACCACTAGGCGGTAATAAAAAAGGCACAGCACGAAAATATATAAATCTATTTATTACTATGCTGTTGGGCGGATTATGGCATGGCGCAAACTGGACTTTTGTTATTTGGGGTGCTTTACATGGAACCTACCTAATCATTAACCACTTTTATAGATGGTCAACGGCAATGTATTCCTCTACTTTCAACTTAAATATTGTGCCTAAAAAAATATTGCAGTCTATGTATTGGCTAGCAACGCAATTTTTTGTTATTTTAGCATGGGTAATATTTAGATCCTCTAACATTACGACAGCCTGGTTGTATCTGAAATCTATGTTTACATTAGACTACAAGATTACTATCCTCCCTGTATCTAACGATGTTTATTTTTTCTTAAGCATTGCTCTTCTAGTAGCTACCTTAATGCCTAATACAGTAAATTATATGGGCAATTATTTAAATAATGCTAAGTACAGCGATAACTTATCTAAAAATAGCCTTATTAATATCTCATGGAGACCAAGTTTAGCTAACGCTCTACTATTATCTGTGTTTATGACCCTATTAATTATTATTACTTACACTTCAACTCATATGGAATTTTTGTACTTTGATTTCTAATACTAAATTATATAAAGCATATCTGATTGTTTTTTTTGTAACGACGAGTCTACTTCTGATCGGATTATGTAGCAGTAATTTAATTTTTTTTCTCAAATCACAGGAATTTGCTAGCTTCGATGCTATTTATCAAAAACAAACTACTCAAGATTTAGCTATCTACGGATCTTCTATTATCGATGATGTTAAACAGTACAAATTATTCGTCTATTCTAAAAAACAACCGAAAATTATTACATTAGGTTCTTCACGCACCCTACAATTTCGTGAACGTTTTTTCAATAAGCCTTTCTATAACTTAGGTTACACCATGTCTTCAATAGAAGATGGTACTGTAATTGTAGATCAGCTGTTAAAAAACCATGTTCCAGAAGTTGTTATTCTCAACTTAGACTTTTGGTGGTTTAACGATAATGTTAACCACCCAAGCATACCAAAAAACTTTTTTGACAATGTTTCTGGGCATCACTTCAAATACAAATATCTTAAGTTACCAATAGAGTGGCTAAAGACTGGCAGCATAACGTTAAGTGATTATGTTTCTTTATTATTCTCAAAAAATAATAATATAGGAGTTAGAGGCATTTTACGCAATTCAGGAATCGGTAATGATGGATCTTTCTACTATACCGATGTAGTTACTGGCGATCCACGGCTACATTTTTATGACAAAAATTTTGCAGACATTAAACAACGAATTAATACAAGCACAAAAAATCTAGAATATGGGCATACCGCTTCTAAGTATTCTTTAAATAAATTACAAGATATTTTACATAAACTAGAACAACATGGTGTTCGAACAGTGTTATTTTTACCCCCTATTCCTACAGAAATACTTTCTCTGCTAAACACTGATAACTATAAATATATCCAGGATCTTAAAACTCAACTAACACTACTCAATATTAAAGTTTACGATTATTCTGAGCCAAGTACTCTAAACAGCAACACATGCGAGTTCATCGACGGTTTCCACGGCGGAGATGTTCTATACTCAAGAATCTTAAGGGATCTGGCAAAAAACGAAACTTATTTAGAAAATTATATAAATCGTCCTTTATTAGATATGATTACAAGCCGCGATCAGGGTAGGTCTTTTTCACCAGATCAGCGTGTTACTGCAAAAAATGAGATAGATTTCTTAAATATAGGATGTAAAAAATCTTATGTGAAATTATAAAGCCCAAACGATCCTGTGTCAGGACTTCTAAACTGTAATAATTTAAACGGTATCTACTAATAGGTCAACAGTCCATGCCTTTTTTGAATCAGCTCAGCACACTTAAACATCCGCTCCATCCTGCAATTATAATGATTGCATTATGGAGTGGAATATATTTTTTATATTTGTGCGCGCCAGTGATCCTTAGTCCTAAAATCACACCATTGGGAACATTATTTACTTTATGTCATATTTTTTTATTTTGCTCCTCTGCCTTTTTTTGGGGGCAGCCCGACACTCCATCCAATCCATCAATGAATATAGAAAAATCTCTTTACAAATATGACTATTTAACAACTATAATCTTTGCTGTGGGTATCATTAGCTGCTATTTGGTAGTTGTAAATAATATATCTAAGCTACAATATGTAAATTTTCAAAGCATTGCAAAACATAGAGACCACCGCAGCTACCTAGTCCTGCATGGTGAGTTATTAAGATACAATATTCACAATTTTATCTCAGTGATAACCTTTATCTGCACTGCATCTGGTTTTATTAGTACTATATCAACCATATTGCTTTATGAAAAAAGAAGTAACTTGAATAAAGTTTTATTATATTTTTTTATGATCAGTATATTTTTCGTTTCCGTTTCAACTGGTAGCCGTGGCTTTCTTCTTATAATGCTTATTCTGATTATGCTTTCTTGCTATTCTAGAATGTCATTTAATTATGTATTAATCCCTACTTCCAAATTTTTTAGAATATCTGTGCTGTTATTATTATTTGTTTCTATTTTTTACAGCAATTTGGTTTGGACAGCTCGCAGCAATACTGCACAAAAAACACCAACAGAAACTTTTGAACATTATAAAAATAACTGGGGGCTAGAGCTCAGCACAAAACCTAAAAAAACTTTAACAAATACTGAACTTGAAAAAACTAGAACTATAATCTTACCTATTTTTTATTTTATCCACTCATTAATCACCACAGAAAAAATACTTCAGGCTAAAGACTCCATCCCTATAATGTATGGATCATACCATATAGACTTATTGTCTGTTGCGCTTCGCAGCAATAAGTATAGCGCAAATTTTCAACGCTCCGCCAACCAGATACTCCTTGAAAAAAATATCTATGGTTTTTTTGCTGGTGCATGGGGAGCGTTATTTATAGATTTTGGCTTTTTTAGTTTTGTTATTGCGATAATCTGGGGCGGATTGTCGGGAAGAGTATGGAGAGATTTCTATTATAATCGAAATATACTTTCAGCCACTATTTATACTTATTCTATTTACGCGATTCTAATAAGTTTTGCTTCTCCACCTTTTGGCCTTTCTAATTCATTTATGTTGTTCATCTGGTTGACAATATTTAACTTATCCATTAAAAAATTAGATAACCATCAAAAACCAATACTGGAATCGAAGCTTACGTTAACAGAAATTATTAACTCAAAGGTGAGTTGAGCATAAAACGAACATACTGAGCTTGCTAATTTTAAAAAACTCGTTTAATCTTGTATAAGGTTATCAAATAAACGAGCTTTTTATGTTGAAACGTACTCTGGCAACCATTATTCAACAAGTTAGCGATACTTTTCCCGTTCTCATGGTTACTGGCCCTAGGCAAGTAGGTAAAACTACCCTTTTAGAGAATTGTGCCAAACCTGGTCGCAACTACGTAACATTGGACGACTTAGATCAGCGCGAACTTGCTAAAACAGATCCAGCGCTTTTTCTACAAATTCATAAAACGCCTCTGATAATAGATGAAGTCCAATATGCACCAGAATTATTTAGCTATATTAAGATAGCTGTAGACAAAGAAAGGAAAAATAACACTAACGGGATGTATTGGCTTACTGGGTCACAAAAATTTCATTTAATGAAAGGAATAACTGAGAGCCTTGCTGGCAGAGTTGCTATCTTAGATCTTTTGGGTTTATCACAAGCTGAAACAGAAAATAGAGCTAATAACAGTCGCCCCTTTCTACCAACCTTAGATTGGCTGAACCATGCTAAAACAACGGATATAAAAACCAAAGATGTTCTGCAGGTATATAACAACATATGGTTGGGCTCTTATCCTAAATTAACACAAGATCCAAATATCTCTCGCGATGTATTTTATAATTCATACCTTCAAACTTATATACAGCGTGATATTAAAGATATTTTAAACATTACTAATGAAACTTCCTTTAAGAAATTTATGCGGGCTGTTGCAGCTCGAACAGGCCAACTTCTTAATTTTACAGATCTAGCGAGAGATGTAGATATTAACCATAGAACTGCCAAGGCTTGGTTATCAGTACTAGAAACTTCCGGTCTTGTATATCTAATATATCCCTACTATCGAAATGTCACTAAACGACTAATTAAAACTCCTAAATTATATTTTCTTGATACAGGTCTATGTTCCTATCTTACTCAATGGCCATCAGCAGAATCTTTAGAAGCAGGTGCAATGTCAGGGGCTATAATAGAAACTTACATGTTTACAGAAATCCTTAAAAGTTATTGGCATAATGGCAAAAATACGCATTTTTATTATTATCGAGATCTCGATCAAAAAGAAATAGATCTAGTAATAGAACATGGAGACACATTATATCCAATAGAATTTAAAAAAACGGCTTCTCCAAGTATTAATGCTACAAGATCTTTTGATTTACTTACAAAACTAGAAAAAAAGGTAGGGCCTGGAGCTGTTATCTGCCTCAAAGACACTGACATACCACTATCAAGAAGTGTAACCGCTATACCTATATGGTATATATAAAATCAGCTGGCATTTATTAAATCTTTTTTAACAGATAACAAATTCTCTACTTTATCAAAAAAATTCACAATAACTTCAGTAATTTGTCTTTGCTGATTTATAGTTAATGTTGAACTTGATGGTAAGCAAACCCCGTAATCAAACAAATAATCGGACACACTTATTTCTTCACCATCAACAACATGCTTAAAATATTTACAGCCTGCAAATACGGGTTGTTGATGCATTGGATTCCAAGTTCTACGCGCTTCTATATTATTTGCAGCTAAGTAATCAATAAACTCCTGCGGACGTGCTTTAGTTTTTGCAGGATTTAAAATACAAACACTCAACCATCTAGTAGAATAAGAATCTTTAATTTCTGGCATCCATTCAATCATATGCAAATTATTTAAATGCTGTTTGTATATATCAAAGATTTTACGACGTGCCTCTACTCGTTGATCTAAAACATTTAATTGCCCACGGCCTATTCCGGCCAAAACATTACTCATTCGATAGTTATAGCCAATACAATCATGATAGTAATATGGTTTATCTAATTTTGCTTGCGTCGATAAAAACCTTGCTCGCTCTATCAGCTTAACATCATCAGATATTAACATTCCACCACCTGATGTCGTAATAATTTTATTTCCATTGAAAGAAAATATACCCAAACGACCAAAAGTCCCACTAGCTTTATTTTTATACCGAGCACCTATGGACTCTGCTGCATCTTCTATAATAGGCGTATCAAACTCAGTACAAATCTGAGCCAATCGTTCATAGTTTGCAGATTGACCATATAAGTTTACGATTATTACAGCCTTAGGCTTAATATTAAGTTTTTTATAATATAAAAATGCTTGCGTTAAAGCTTCTGGTGACATGTTCCAAGAATCAGGTTCAGAATCAATAAATACTGGTGTCGCGCCTTGATAAACAATTGGGTTTGCACTAGCCACAAAAGTAAATGATGAACAAAAAACTATATCATCTTTTTTTACATCCAAAACACACAAAGCTAAATGAATCGCAGCCGTACCAGAGCTTAACGCTGCAGCAGCTTTAACCCCAACATACTCAGCAATTTCTTTCTCGAAAGCATCAACATTAGGACCAAGAGGTGCAACCCAATTGGTATCAAAAGCTTCTTGCACATATTTTGCTTCTTGACTACCCATATGCGGAACCGAGAGTAAAATCTTAGAAGCAATATCTTTTCGTCTTATTATAGACATAGGAATATTATTAGCATTAACAACTGGTAAATGCTCAATATTATATTCATCCATAATGTCGATCGCTTCACTTATCGACGGCTGCCCCTGGATAAATATAGGTTCTGCTTTTGGTAGCAATGCGACCGTTTCTGTTACTTTAGCGCCATTTAATATTAATCTACGCAAATCACCGTCGGTAATCGTTCTGATAAGTTGTTTGTTTTCATTGACAACTAGCGCAATTCCTAAAGAATTCTTATCAATAACCTGCATTGCTTGCTTGATGGTTGCGTGCTGCGTAATAAAAAAACTTTCTATATTCATAAAACCTCTGCGCGAGCTGGAATGCCCTTAACGATTGTATTCTTAGGTATGTCTTTGGTAACAACGGCCCCTGCGCCAATAATTGTATTTTCACCTATTATTCTGCCCGGCAAAACTGTTGCAGAAGCTCCTACTAAACAATTATTTCCTATTGTTACATTCCCTCCTAATGTAGCATTCGGGGCAATGTGACAATGATCACCGATAGTCACATCATGATCGATAACCGCACCATGATTTACTATTGTATTAAATCCTATAGTTGCTTTTGGCCCAATAATTGCCTGTGCGGCTATAAAACAACCAGCATTAATAACTGCAAATTTACTTATTGTTGCAGCCGGATGAATAACGCTAAGTAAACTTAATCCATCGATACCCTTAAAGTATTTAGCAAAAATATCTTGCCTAGTATGATTATCTCCGATGGCTATATGATAGCTTGTATTAGCATTTAATAAACACATTAAACTCAGAGACCCAGAAATCGGAGTTGTTATTTTTAGCCCCATAAACTCAGTTCCCTGACGCGAAGTATTATCATCAGTGATAAACAAATTTTCCAATTTAGGATATTCACTATAAAGCGCATCAACGACAACTTTGGCATGACCGCCTGCACCAACTATCAATATATTTTCAGTATTTCTAGTATTCATTTACTTTTTTTAAAATATTTTTATCTAATGATATAGTTTTAATAAAATTAAGTATTTTTGCTGACGCTGTTCCGTCACCATAAATATTGCTAAATTGTTGGTTTTTAAATCTGCACAGAGCTTCTTGAATAAGTTCGACAATACCAAAACCTGATTGATTAACATTATCAACATTAATTACGTTAGCACTTTGTTCACGCAAGTTTTGACGACTGCCTATATTAATCACTGGCAAATTAAAACTTGCCGCTTCTATAATAGCCCCACTAGAATTACCAATCATAACATCTATTACTTTCATGAGTGATAGGTACTGCTCTCGTAGCAGATGCTTATGTATTTTAAGATTCGACGCCTTGCTATATTTATTAATGACTTCCTGAATAGCGCCACCACCACTATCAGCATTCGGCGTAAGCACTACGAACTGCCAATTTTCTAAGTCTATTAATGGTTTTAAAATATTTTCATACTGCTGTCCAAGGCTGTCAGCTTCTTGGATAACTGGATGAAATAAAACTAATCCTGTAAATTTTGTAACATCTAATCCTAAATCATTAAATAAAAATGATTTAGGAATGTAATTCATGCTGTCCAATCCATCTAAACCTGGCGCTCCAGTTACAATAATATGTTCAGCTTTCTCTCCCATCTTAACCAAACGCTCTTTGCTTTGCGCTGTTGCCGTACAATGGTAATGAGCAAATTTAGAAATACTGTGTCTAACCGATTCATCTATTGTACCTGAACGCTCACCCCCATGAATGTGAACCAAATGGATATTCAAATGTGCTGCTGCTATTGCTGCAGCTAAGGTTTCTCCGCGATCACCTAACAATAAAACTATATCTGGTTTATGTTGCTGAAAAACTTCCGTCATGGCAATGATTTCATAACCTATAGCCGTAACCATTGATGTCGAATCTTTATTATCTAACTTTACTGGAATCTCTGCACAAACCTTAAAGTTTTCTTGATGGATTTCTTGCGCAGTATATCCAAACTCTTCATCTAAATGCATGGCGGTAATACATAACTGCAGTTCAATTTCTGGATCATGATCAAGCTTTTTTAATGTATCTTTCATCAGACCAAAATCAGCTCGAGTACCGGTGATATAAAAAACTTTACGCATTAACTACACTCATTTATTTCAATATGTTCAAAAGCTAATAATTCACCTACTTTGAGCTGGGTTCTAAGCTTCTTACCAATAAATTTATTGATATATTTCGGTGCAAGTCCCGTCCCAGGTCTTAAAATAGAAACATGTTCATTACGTAATATATCACCAGGATTCAAATCAGTATTAACAACTAGACTTCTACGAGCCACATCACGCACCTCAAGTTCACTTGTAGTTGGTTTCTTTATACCATCTCCCAAAGCTTGCTCTACGTTTCTAATTGCTTGCACAAGCTGCTTTAATTCTAATGGGCTCAATGACATTTTATGATCCGGTCCCGGCAAACTTTTATCAATGGTAAAATGCTTTTCAATAATACTCGCCCCCATCCCCACAGCCACAGGGGAGACTAAGTTATCTATAGTATGATCTGAATAACCTACTGGTAATTTAAAATAGTTTTTTAATGTCAATAAAGCATTTAGATTCACCTCGTTGTAAGGTGCAGGATAACTAGATGTACAATGCAGGATAGAGATATTGCTCTGTGGGTTAACTTCTAACATAACTTCTAATGCTTCTGAGATTTCAATCAGATCACTCATTCCTGTTGATAATATTATAGGTAAGCCACATCTTACTATACTCTGGAGCAACGGAAAATTTGTGATTTCACCGGAAGGTATCTTGATTCTTTTTATTCCTAGTTGAATCAAAAACTGCAATGACTCAATATCAAAAGCAGTCGACATAAACTCAATAGAACACTTCTTACAATGTTCTACTATTTCATGATGCATCTGAAATGATAATTCTAAATCTTTAAGCATTTGATATTGAGAATTATCAGGCTCTTGGCTATTCTGGGATTTTTGATAATTTGCTTTTGGGGCGTTAAGAGTTACAAGATCGTTTGTTTTATATGTTTGAAATTTTACTGCATCAGCTCCTGCTTCTTTGGCTTGCTCTACAAGCTGCTTAGCTAAAGACAAGTTGTTGTTATGATTGACACCAGCTTCAGCTATAATAAACACACTCATTGTGGTTACTCTCAGTTATTTCTTCAGTTATAATTACGATCAAAAGCAAACAAAGATCTCCAACGTAAATGCAAATAAAAAACTCTAATTTATCTATATATGTTGTTGGCGCATTTCTGAGTATTTTATGCTCAATAGTCACAATGTACAATGCCCTGCCCAACAATGATGGTTTGTACTATATAGCTTCAGCGCAAGCTTATCTAAACTCTACACCACATGAAGCCATGCAATATTACCACTGGCCATTGTATCCACTTCTTATTGCAGTAACTTCTACTATTTTTGCTACACCTGTCCTTACGAGCGCTTACATTGTCAATGCATTACTACAAATTGCTATTGTTTTTGGCTTTATCAATTTATTTAAAACTTTAAATCCAACTAAAACCCAACTGTGGCTAGCTTTACTAGCACTCATTATTTTTCCACAATTTAATGAGTACAGGCATTATATAATTAGAGATTTTGGTTTCTGGGCCTTTAATCTATTTGCAGTCACGCAACTTATATACTTTTATAATCTAGAGCATACACCAGTTAACCTGATCAAAAATTATGCTCATATTAGTCTGTATTGTGGGTATTTTTTTATTAGTTTCCTATTCAGACAAGAAGCTGTTATTTTATTTTTGCTCATTCCTTTTTGCATACTTTTTTTAGACTACCCAAGAAGTGTTAAAAAACAAAAACTAACTGCCTTATTTAAACCCTTTTGCTATCTTATAGCACTCTGTTCCATCAGCTTAATTATTTATAGTCTTATTTTTAAGCCTTTGAATCTACACATTCTACACGAAAACTTGCACTTCGACTTACTTGCTGAAATACATACTACATATAAAAATAAAATTGCTGTCTTGAATACGCAAATCTTCCCTGTCACGCAGAATAACTCTTTTGCCAATTTTGCTTTTTTTATTTTTGGCCTAATCCCTATTTTTATAACAAAATTCTGTATTGTTCTAAGTTTTTTTAATCTTGGGCTTATTATTGTATTTATCTATCTCTATAAACATAAAATTTTACCAAATAATCTAAATATTCAAGCAGTCAATAATTTAAAATTAATTAGTTATATAGCGCTAATCACGCTTATCATCCCTACAGGTTTTTTATATTCTACTTTTATTATTACGGGTCGTTATTATTTATTTAGTGCTCTTTTATTATTAGTATTAACGCCATTTAGCCTGGAATATATTTGGAACAAACTTAGTAAAAACACTTTTATTGCCAACAAATATATCTTTAATTCTATAATCATTTGCATTTTCACTATGATAGGGCTTGCAGGGATAAAAATAAGCAATCCGAAAGTTTATCTTAAAGATTCTGGCTTGTGGTTTAAGGCACAAAACCTACCCAGTGATCTGACCTTAACTAATAATCCACAAATCGGATATTATGCAAACTTAAACCTAAAAAACACTAAAAAATTTAACATAAATGATTTAGATGACTTAAATGCTACTTGTTTTGAATATAAGTACTTCTTAATCAATGTCAAACATAATGAAGCAGATCAAATCAGTAAACTCACAGCATTAAAAAATAATAAATTCTATTCTGTGTTGAATACTTTTAAGAATAAGAAAAATGATGTTGTCGTAATTTTACAACGGTCTCTTGAACCACGGCAGAAATGTTTTTTACCACATCCAACGGCAAATACCCATGCATTGGTAGGCTTAGAACTTGATTCATAAGTTTTTCAGTTATACTTAAGCCCTTTTCTGGCTGTAAATATTTCTTATAAGCAACTTGTAAGTGCATAGGTCTAGGATAATAAATCATGCTAGGAATACCAACATGACTCAGATGCTCCATAAATTCTTTACGGTTTACCCCCGCTGGTAAGACGATGGTATATTGCGCCCATGCTGAATATGCTTGAATATTAATATATTGAGTTTGAACAAGATCTTTAAGTAACTGGGTGTAAGTATCCGCAACTAATTGTCTGTGTTTCAATTCAGCTGGGAATATTTTCAGTTTTTCTAATAAAATGGCTGCCTGAATAGTGTCTAAGCGACTATTTAAACCAATTCTTACATTATCGTATTTATCCATCCCTTGCCCATGGACACGTAAGCTTTTAATAATTTGAGCAAGTTCAGTGTCGTTAGTAAAAATACAACCACCATCACCATAGCAACCTAATGGTTTAGCGGGAAAAAAACTAGTAGCTGTGGCTAATCCAAATGTGCCTACTTTTTGATCTCGATAGCTAGCGCCAAAACTTTGCGCGCTATCAGCTAGGATCCATAAATCATGCTCTTCAGTAATTTTACTAATAGCATCATAATCTGCGGGTAAACCAAATAAATCAACCGGAATTACACAACGAGCTTTTAGACCTAATTGTTTTACATGTTTGATAGCTTGTAACAAGCTTACTGGATCAAGATTGAAAGTATCTGGTAAAACATCCACAAAATAAGGCGTAGCGCCAACTAAAACGACTGCTTCTGCTGTTGCTGCAAACGTAAAACTTGGTACAAACACTACATCGCCGGGGCCAATGTTTTTAGCACGCAAAATTAAACATAATGCATCAGTACCACTAGCACAGGTTATAGCGTATTTCACACCACAAAACTCTTGTAGTTTTACTTCAAGCTCTGATACTTCTGGCCCAAGTATATACCCACCATGATTTAAAACTCTTGCGATGGCTGCATCAATCTCAGATTTAATAGTTTTCTGTTGTGTGGCTAAATCGATAAAGGGTATTGTTGGCTGCATAAAATAATTTCAATAACTTAAGAATTTTTCTGATCATATTATATTAAGCTATTAATTACTATTGAATTTATTATATAGGTATTGGCTTTACAGAAAGTACATTCTTCTCACCAACACTCTTAGCAATAAGAACAGCACCTGATCCATCGCCATAGACATTGACGGCTGTACGGAACATATCCAAGACTCTATCCGTAATCATTAATAAACCTATACTTTCTACAGGCAAACCAATAGTCGTAAGAATAATTGTTATCGATACTAAACTTGCCGATGGTATCCCAGCAACGCCTATAGAGGTCAACAATGCTAAAAATAATATAATAGCCTGTTTATCAATACCTATATGCAGTCCATAAGCCTGTGCAATAAATATTGCTGCCATGCCTTCGTATAAAGCTGTCCCGTTTAGATTTAAAGTTGCACCTAATGGCACAACGAAACTTGAAACTTTGTTAGAAACGCCTGCGTTTTTTTCCACGCACTCGAGAGTAACCGGCAAGCTCGCTGAAGACGAACTCGTAGAAAAAGCAGTTAACAAAGCAGGTGACAACGCCTTGAAGTTTGACCAAGGATTTACACCCCCAATAAAATATAAAATTAAAGATAATACAATAATACTATGAAACCCTAAAGCTGCTATCACTGTGAAGAAAAATTCCATGAGTGGGATAAAAGCTTCAAACCCTGTTTCAGCAACGGACTTTGCTACCAATCCAAACACACCAATAGGCGTAAATTTTAAAAACCACATAGTACATAACATTAATGTCTCAAAAGCTGCTTTCCAGAAATCCGTCAAAATAACCCGACTTTTTTCTTTAGAATGCAAAATAAAATAACCAAATAATAAACTAAAGACTATTACGCCTAACAATTGGCCATTCGCTGCAGCCTGAAAAATATTATTAGGTAATAATTGATAAAAGACATTTGCTAATTGCTTTTGATTCGAGGCAGATGATGCATCAAAATTTGCATGCACTTTAGCGCTTGCTTCAGTTAAAGCTTGATTATGCAATTGATCAATATTAATGCCATAACCTGGTTTCACAATATTAATGAAAATAATCCCTACTAAAACGGCTAAAGCTGTCGTGGTTATATAATAAGTAAGTGCGCGTTTACCCATCTTACCTATAAACTGATCGGTGCCCATACTAGAGATACCGGATATAACTGACGAAACAATCAGTGGGATACTAAGCATTTTTAAGCCATTTAAAAACATAGTCCCGATAAAACAATAAAAATCATAAAACTTAAAGCCTAAAAAAGTCATTTCTGTTTTCGTATAGATCCCAGCACAAAACGCCAATAATAACGAAACTAAGATATACCAATGAAGATTTTTATTTTTATTCATAAATGCCTTATTTATTTAATTACTTAAATTATGCAGCTGTTACAGAAACCCGTACTTTATAACCAGTATACTTCCTGAGATTGATAACTCCTGTGTCTAAAATCAAATATTGCCCTTTTATTCCTTGCAGCTTACCTGTGACTTTAGCAATTTTCTCCAAACTTATACTTGTAACTTTATCCGGGTAAGTTTGCACTGGATACTCTATTTCCTGCACGGGCTCACCCTGCTCACCGACACACCAGGTTAGTTTATTTTCTCTATTACCTATAGAATGCTGTTCTTTAAACTTTATGAATTCTGGCGCTATTTTTTCGTACAAATCATCTCGAGCTTTATGTAAATCTATGCCCTCTGGCTTATTTTTTAACATTGCCCGCCAATCAGTCCGATCTTTTATATACTGTTTACACATTACTTCTAATAAACCTGCTTGATAACGGTTTTCAAGTCTAGCGATGATAACTGCCTGGGTTGCACCTTGATCAATCCATCTTGTTGGTAATTGGCTTAATCTAGTAAGCCCTACTTTTAAGCCGGAAGAATTGGCTAAATAAACCACATGCTCCTGCATACAATGCTGATCGGCCCACTCTGGCTCTCGACAAGTTCCTAAATGATAATGACATAATTCTGGGCTCATAATGCAGCGATCACAGCTCGCCAATGTTCTAAAACATTGAAAGCAATACCCCTGATTAAATGACGTTTTTGTTTTCTTATTACAGTTAATACAAAGTATTTCACCTAAATATTCAATATTAATAATATTATTATTAATATAGGCATTTATGTTGTATAACTGATTATCTATATTCAAATTATAAATTACCGAATTATTGGCTAGTGCTGAGTACATTTTTTGTAAACAACCGGTAACATCTAACATTTATTAAACCCTATTCTTGCAATTATTGTAAATAACTTTTTTAAAAATTAACCAACTATATGCTAATTTTGCTGTATTTAATATATCAGGTATAATATTTTGATTGCTTCATAATAGTATTAACTCATGCCAAAGAAAATACATCAAAAACCACAAGACTTTCAGGATTTAATCCTCCGCTTACAACAATACTGGTCAAGTTTGGGTTGTATGATCATGCAACCTCTAGACATGGAGGTAGGTGCAGGTACATTTCATCCAGCAACTTTTTTAAAAGCTATCGGTCCTGAACCTTGGTCTTGTGCCTTTGCGCAGCCTTGCCGTCGACCAACTGATGGTCGATATGGTGAAAACCCTAATCGCTTACAGATGTATTATCAATTTCAAGTATTATTGAAACCCTCACCTGACAATATTCAAGAATTATATTTAAACTCTTTAAGATACTTAGGGATTGATCCTGCTGTTGATGATATCCGGTTCGTAGAAGACAATTGGGAATCCCCAACGTTAGGTGCATGGGGTTTAGGCTGGGAAGTTTGGCAAAACGGTATGGAAGTAACTCAATACACCTATTTCCAACAAGTTGGTGGCTTAGAATGCAAACCAGTAAGCGGTGAACTGACTTATGGTTTAGAACGCCTTGCTATGTACTTACAAAATGTAGACAGTGTCTATGATCTCGTGTGGAGCAATCATAAAGGCAATAAAATTACATACGGTGAAGTATATCTACAAAATGAACAGCAAATGTCAGCTTATAATTTTGAACATGCGGATACTAAGTTTTTATTAGAACAATTCAATAATTATGAGAAACAGTGCCTATCTTTGCTTGATCATAACTTATGCTTACCGGCTTATGAAATGGTAATGAAAGCCTCACATGCATTTAATTTACTTGATGCCAGAGCTGCTATCTCGGTTACTGAACGTCAACGTTATATCTTGGCTATCAGGCAATTAGCAAGAAAAACGGCAGAAAGTTATTACACCTGTCGAGAACAAGCAGGCTTTCCCCTAGTACCTAGAAGCATACCGGCAAAAAAGAAAAAAGCAGAGCCTAGATATGAACCTGTTCAACCAAGTGCAAACTCTAAAAATATAATCTCACGATGAAAAAAAATAAAGATACACAACCTCTATTATTTGAAATAGGCTTAGAAGAACTGCCTACTAAAGCTGTTAAAGCTTTATCAGACGCCCTGTGCGATCTAATGATTGCTGAGTTAAACTCCTGTGGGCTTAATTTTAAATCGTTAAAATCATTTGCCACCCCAAGAAGATTAGGTTTCTTAATTACAGACCTAGATAGTAAGCAAGCAGATTATATCGAAGAAAAGCGTGGGCCATCTTTGAAAGCAGCCTACGATCAAGATAATAACTTTTCTAAAGCAGCTCTTGGTTTTGCGAACTCAGTAGGGGTAGCTCCTGCTAAGCTAGAAAAGCTTTATAGTGATAATAAAGCTGACGGCTGGTTAGTTTATAAAAATAAAATCACCGGTAAAAAAACTGAACTATTATTACCAGAAATTTTAACAACTGTTTTTAAAAAACTACCCATTACCAAACCTATGCGCTGGGCTAATTATGATTACAGTTTTATTAGACCTGTACATTGGTTAGTCTTAATGTTTGGCAATAAAAATGTTAAGTTTAATTTATTTGGTATTTCTGCAAGTAATAAAACTTATGGTCATCGTTTTATGGCAAATAAGGCTATCGCTTTAAAAAGCCCTATGGAGTATGAAAAAAAATTACATAAAGCTTATGTAATAGCTAGTTTTGATGAGCGCTTGAAAACCATTCAGACTCAAGCAGCTAAAGCTGCAACAACTATTTCTAAACAAAAGCTAACTGCGTTAATTACTCCTGACTTGCTAACAGAAGTTACCTCTCTCGTAGAATGGCCGGTTGCTTTGGTTGGTGAGTTCGATAAAAGCTTTTTAGAAGTACCCCAAGAATGCTTGATTACCTCTATGGTCACCAATCAAAAATATTTCGCTGTAGTTAATAATAAAAACATTCTCCAGCCTAACTTTATTTTTATTTCCAATATTGCAAGTAAAAACAAAAAACAAGTTATCCTCGGCAATCAAAAAGTGTTGGCTGCACGCTTATCTGATGCTCAGTTTTTTTATAATAATGATAAAACAAAAACTTTAGATTCTCGCATAGTAAAGCTTGCCAACGTTACTTATCAACAAAAACTCGGTACTTTATTAGATAAAACTTGTCGAGTAAAAAAATTAAGTGAGCAAATAGCTACCAGTATAGAAAAAACTTCTAATCTAAAGCTAAACCATGCCGCTTTAGCTCGCGCCTCAGATTTATCAAAAACCGATCTTGCTACTGAAATGGTGTACGAGTTTCCGGAATTACAGGGAATCATGGGCAAGTATTATGCTATGAATGACGGTGAAAATGCTCTAACTGCCCATTGCATTGAACAGCATTACTGGCCAAAATTCTCTGGTGATAAACTCCCTGAATCAACAGAAGCTTGTTGTCTTGCAATAGCAGATAAACTAGATACTTTAGTTGGTATTTTTGCTATAGACCAAAAACCGACAGGTGACAAAGATCCTTTTGGTTTAAGACGCTCAGCATTAGGCATACTACGTATTTTAATTGAACAGAAGTTACCTCTAGATTTAAAAAGCTTGATTTCCTTAGCCTTAAATAATATAAATCCTACTTTGAATTTAGATAAATCCAAATTAGAGCAAATAGACTCACAATGTTTACAATTTTGCTTAGAACGTTTAAAAAAATATTATTTAGATCAAAATATTTCGATAAATATTTATTACGCTGTTAATAAAACCAACTCTACTGTTCCATATGATTTTGATCAAAGAATGCAAGCAGCTCATGACTTTCTGACCTTGCCTGAAGCTAGTAATCTTGTTGCAGCCAACAAAAGAGTTAAAAATATTTTGAATAAGCAGGACC
>JACCDT010054843.1_pt1 | contig 41716 bp, 35 predicted proteins | sample 7446291 | NCBI WGS metagenome assembly JACCDT01 (sample SAMN15323446, study PRJNA562643) | freshwater metagenome | isolation source: river surface water | place: USA:Blue River Watershed | collected 2017-08-17
CGGTGTGAATGACATCACCATTGGAAGAAGGGTACTTCACGGATCTTGCGATTTAAAAACATTGTATCGTGTTTGCTACACTTCACGGTTGTCATTGCGCGTTTTGGTTCCAATAACGGAATTTCGATTAAGAAAAGTGGATGACTTGTACAAGCAAGCCATGAAAGTTGAATGGGACAATTTGATGCTGTTGGATCAAACTTTTGCTATTGATGCGCATGTTCGTTCTGATTTCTTTCAGCATCCCCACTTTGCTAGTTTAAAGGTAAAAGATGCAATTGCAGATTATTTCCGTCAGGAATATGAAAAGCGCCCTGACGTATCTCCAGATAATCCAGATGTATTGTTTCACTTGCATATTGATGAAGAGGTTGTGACCATTTCATTGGATGCGGGTGGTCGATCATTGAATCAAAGAGGGTATAGAATGGGAAGTGGGGACGCTCCGCTGAATGAAGTATTAGGAGCTGCGATCATTAAGGCCACGGGATGGAAGGGAGATAGTCCTTTTATGGATCCCATGTGCGGAAGTGGAACCTTGGTAACAGAAGCAGCGATGTTGGCATCCAATACACCAGCACAAATTGCCCGCCCCAATTTTCAATTCATGAAATGGCCAGGATTCAATCAGGAATTGTGGAATGAATTGAAAGCGGAATGCGACGCTCAAATTGTTACCCCCGTTTATCCAATTGTTGGAAGTGACCTAGATAGCTCGGCTTTGGGTTGGGCAACCAAGAATTCACGCAAAGCGCAAGTGGGTGAGTTCGTCCATTTTGAAAAGGCCGATTTTTTTGAATTGGAAACAGATGATGCCAAAGGTATTTTGGTAATGAACCCTCCATATGGTGAACGTTTGCCTTTGGAAGAAGCCTATGCCTTTTATGCTAAGCTTGGTGATTCCTTTAAAAAGAACTGGAAGGGGTGGAATGCTTGGGTTTTCTCGGGTCATTTGGATGCCATGAAAAGAGTAGGATTAAAGCCATTTAAAAAGTCAAAATGGTTGAATGCGAAAATTGATTGTGTGCTTTTTGGATATAAAATGTTTGATGGTGACTTCAAGTCCTTTAAACAAAATCTAGATAAAGTAGAAGAGTGATTTCTATCACTTTTATCAATGAGTTTTCTTTTTTCTTTAGCAGAAGATTTCAAATGAATGGAACAGAGATTTCACTCCATATTTAGTCACGTTAACGAGGGCATTTTAATAGCCAATGGACAAGGTGTGATTGAATCGGTGAATCCAAGGGTAATGGAAATGTTTGATTATGTTGAGGAGGAATTATTGGGAAGTCAAGTAGAGATGCTAGTTCCGGCAGCTGCTAGAGACCGTCATGTTGGCCATAGAGCAGGTTATCATGCCAATCCACATTCACGCCCAATGGGACAGAATATGTTCTTGGAGGGATTGAAGAAAGATGGTAGCACCTTTCCAATAGAAATAAGTTTGTCTACGTATGAGTCAGAAGGTGAGCGTCACGTCATCGCCTTTATTATTGATGTCACTGAGCGAAAATTGCAAGACGAAAAAATCAAGCAGGCATATTCCGCACTACAATCTTTGAATAATTCTTTGGAGAAAAAAGTGTTGGATCGAACCATGGTTTTGGAAGAAGCGTTGGTTCACCTAGAAGCATCCAAGGCAGAGCTATCCCAAGCTTTGCAAAAGGAGCGAGAGCTCAATGAGTTGAAGTCTCGATTCGTCTCCACTGCATCACATGAATTTCGAACGCCATTGAGTACCATTTCATCCTCTGTTTCTTTGATAGAACGATATGGTGAGCTACTGGATTTTGAAAAGCAACAAAAACATATCTCACGTATTCGTCAATCTGTTAAGGGATTAACGGATATTTTAGAGGACATATTGTCCTTGTCCAAATTAGAAGAGGGTAGGATAGTATTGAGCAAGCAGGAGGTTGAATTTGATTTTTTCATTGAGGAAATGCTGGATGAATTGCAGCCCATTTTGAAAGAAGGACAAAGCTTCAAAACTCAATTGCAGTTGGGAGTTAAGGGAGTGACTGATCCTAAAATTCTGCGAAATATTTTGATGAATTTATTGAGCAATGCCATTAAATTTTCTTTTGAACATAAACCAATTCTTGTTGTATTAAAAGAGCAAAACGGCGAAGTGGAGATTGAGGTAAAAGATCAAGGCGCAGGCATTTCTGGATTTGAGATACCGCACCTTTTTGAACGCTTCCACAGAGCTTCCAATGCCATTAATGTTCCCGGAACTGGATTGGGATTGAGTATTGTAAAGAAATGTGTTGAATTGCTCAATGGAACGGTAGAAGTGAAGAGCAAGTTAGAAGAGGGAACCTCTTTTGTAATAAAGTTTAATATCGGATAATGTTATGGAGAAGAAGACGATTTTGATCATTGAAGACAATTTGGAAGTAAGAGAAAATACGGCTGAATTGCTCGAGTTGGGCGGTTACCATGTGATGACAGCTTCCAATGGTAAGGAAGGAGTTGCGGCTGCACAGCAATACAATCCAGATTTGATTATTTGTGATATCATGATGCCCATATTGGATGGCTATGGTGTATTGCATTTGCTGGGTAAAAAAACTGAGACTGCCCGTATTCCATTTATTTTTTTAACCGCAAAATCCGAGAAAACAGACGTAAGAAAAGGAATGGAGTTGGGGGCAGATGATTACATCGTTAAGCCTTTCAACGATACCGAGTTACTGAATAGTGTTGAAGCCAGACTAAAAAAGGCTGAAAATAATATTGGAACAATTGATCACATGAACTACCGGTTGAATCAAATGAAGGACCGTGAAGTGAAGTGGGATGATCTACTTAAGGATATTTCCGACAAACATATTCGTACCGTGGGAAAACGAGATGTTATTTATTCGGAAGGGGATACCTGCTTAGGTGTTTATATTGTGGTGAAGGGTAAAGTCAAGGTTTACAAGTCACATGATTTGGGTAAAGACTTGATTCTTCGCGTTAGAGGAAAAGGTGAAATGATGGGTTATGTGGCGCTTTTAAATGGCGATATTCATTTGGATAATGCAGTGGCATTGGAGCCTTCAGAGGTCATGTTTGTTCCGAGATATGCATTTTTTAATTGGCTCGAAGAGCAACCCAAGATGATGTTGGAGCTGATTTACTTGATGTCTGGAGCATTGATTTTTGAAAGAGAACGAGCGGTGAATCTTGCATATTCCAGTGTACGAAAAAGAACGTCAGCTGCCTTGCTTAAATTAAAAACAAGATTCCATGAAGGACCCGCAGAGTCCTTATTTACCATGCCCATTTCTAGAGATGATCTTGCGGCAATGGTAGGTACTGCAACAGAATCTGTGATTCGCACACTGAGTGATTTCAAAGAAGAAGGTTTAATTAAAATACAAGGTTCGTCTATTACAATCCTCAATGAAGAGAAGTTGAGAAAAATGAAGAATTAATCCACAAATTTACCGATTTACTGATTTACCGATTCACTGATTTACCAATTCACCTTTCACAACAACTCATTTTCTCCGCTTTTACTTGAGGACTGATGAAGGGAATACCCAAATTGGCACCTCTGAGAATTAGTAGTAATCCCAAAATAGCGAAAGCCATGCGCGCCGATTTGTGTTGTATCCAAGGCCATTTTTTCTGAAGTCGTTCTCCACTCCAGACAAGACCAATAAGTGCGGGACTGCTGCCAATTCCAAAAAGGATAATAAAGAGAATCGAGCCAGGGATGTCTTGAATGAGCAGTGCGGCACCTATTGCGCTGATTGACCATCCGCAAGGCAGCCAGCCATTCATTAATCCCAAGAATAAGTGTTTGATGTTATTTTCTGTGGGCATATGTTTCGAAGCAATTTTGCGAAGTGGATCAAGCAAAACAATCATTTTCTTCTGGAAGTATGGAATCCAACCCAGCAGGAATATCAATCCGCCCAAAATGGCAACTCCGTTTTGCCAACCCATCCAATGCGATGTTTTTCCCACAAAGTAGAATACACATCCTAGGATGAGATATGCCATCGTGCGCCCTGCATGATGAAGAAATAATGTGAGGTTGTTTCTTTGATTGGCCTGTCCATGCATCATCAGAACCAATGGGCCGCACATGCCCAAGCAATGGAAGCTTCCTCCCAATCCCATAATAAGTCCTGCCCAAATACTCCAACTCATCATCGTACAATCAACTCTTTTTCTTGGTAGTATTTTTTATTGTTCACCATCCAACTTGATTTGATTTGATACCTCCCCTTGACAACGGGAAGTGTCAAAGTATCCAACTTTGTGCTCAATGTTTGATCAAGCTCGGGCTTGTAGGCGCAATAAATTTCTATCTGCTTTTCTGCATCTTTAGATGATTCGGGGAAAAGTATTACAGGTTTTTCATCTCGAAAGATTATCTCAATTTGTGCATTGTCAGCAATGACCTGATGTGCGGCATCAATTTTTCCTTGTTGCGCTTTTTCTTTGGCATAGTAATCCGTGGTAACCAATGCGTAATCCTCCTGTGTTGCCTTGTATACCAATGTCAGCATCATCCCAGCAAAGAGCGTGTAGACGATAGCAATTTTCCAACCCCAGTTCATATTATTTCTTTTGATGTGGTGCTATAAATGTGATGTTGTCTGAACCTATTTTTTCTCCATTGACCCAACATTCCATTTTCCATTTGTTTTTTTGTTCGTGAATATTATCAGTGGCAACATTCAAAAAGAATTCTGCATCCAAAGTTCCTGCTGCTGGAATAACGGGATCATGTCCAATCCATTTTACAAGGCCTTCATGATCTTTTAATCGAAGCTCAACTTGCATATCTGCTTCTGTTTTATTGATCAACTTGATGTTGTACAAATTGCTTATACTTCCATCTTCCTCGGTTGTAAATAAGGTGCCGCGTGCCCTGATGATACTCATGCCAATGTCTGAACGCGTTGCAAGTAAGGTTATTTCCAAGCCTACAATCAACAACAGGATGATGGAGTATCCAATTACACGTGGTGTAATTCGCCATGGTGTTTTTGTACTAACACCTTCTTCAGAGTCATATCGGATGAGCCCTTTGGGCTGATGAACACTTTCCATGATGCTGTCACATGCATCGATACACGCTGTGCAATTCACACATTCCAATTGCGTTCCATTGCGAATGTCAATACCCGTGGGGCAAACATGAACGCAGGCCAGACAGTCTATACAATCTCCTTCGCCTGTTCTCTTTTCACCTTTGTGCGCCTTGTGACGTGGTTCTCCGCGCACATGGTCATATGTGACAATGATACTTTTTTTGTCCAATAGTACACCTTGCATTCTGCCGTAAGGGCAGACAACTAAACATACCTGTTCTCTGAACCAAGCGTAAATGAACAAGAACACTCCGGTGAATAAAAGCATCAATACAAAGCCCCCAATGTGCTGGGATAGCGGTTCGGTGATGATGGCCCACAAATGATCAATTCCTATCAAGTAAGATAGAAAAGTATTGCCAACCAAAAATGAAAAGAGTATGAACAGTGAAAATTTAAGTACGCGCTTTCTTATTTTTTCGCCATTCCAAGGCATTCGCAAAAGTGCTTTCTGTTGCGCCGCATCGCCATCTACCCAATATTCAATTTTGCGAAAAACCATTTCCATGAAAATGGTTTGTGGGCAGATCCAACCGCAAAATATCCTACCGAAGATGACGGTGAAAAGCGCAATGAAAACGATAAAAGCAAGCATGCCCACAACGAAAATGAAAAAGTCTTGGGGCCAAAAGCGAACGCCGAACAGAATGTATCGGCGTTCTAAAAGATCGAACAGAAATAACGGATTTCCATGGATGCGAAGAAAGGGTAGAGAGAAAAACGTGACTAAGTAACCATAACTGAGAATGGTTCTCCAATTGTAAAATTTACCATGTGGTTTTTTGGGATGAAAAAATACACGGTGTCCTTCTGCATCGATATGTGAAACGTGGTCTCTAAAGGATTCTTCCATTTTTTATTTTTTTTCAGCGGTTAGGTGCGTATCGCTACTAGCTTTTTCTGTCGAGTCACCGAGATTGGATTCGTAAAGCGCACCTTCTGGTTCTTTTGCCCCTGCTGGTTGTGTGCCTTGCAAAGAGTGAACGAATGACGCTACTTGAGCAATTTGCGAAGCAGATAAATCGGTTTTCCAAGATTTCATTCCAGTTCCTTTTACACCATATTTGATGGTCTTGAAAATGTCTTTGCTTCCACCTCCATTTTTCCAGTATTGATCGGTAAGGTTAGGACCTACTTTTCCTTCTCCCATAGCGCCATGGCAGGAAACGCAGAGTGATTGGAAGGTCGCCGCACCAGCTTGTATATCATTTGCGTTGTCTGAAAAGTCAAAGCTATTTTCATTGACAGCATCTTTTTGTGTGGCTTGATAGGCAGCGATCTGAGCCGCAGCCAAATCCATTTGATTTTTATACTCACGCTCGCTGGATGGTCCGCCCGCTCCGTGATAATACCCCAAGTATATGACGGCAAATACAATGGTCAAGTAGAATCCGTATTTCCACCAAGGCGGAAGACTGTTGTCTAATTCTTGAATGCCATCGTAGTCATGATCAGTAAGAATAGCAGCCTCTTCTTTGATTTCAACGGAGTTGTTGATCCAATTCCAAAATTTGTTTTCGCCTTGGGTTGCTGATTCTTCTTCTTGAACAACAACTGGATACTCCTCATCTTTTTCAGTGAGTTTTCGAATTTGTTGGGCATAGTAAAGTACCACAAAAACTTCCACAAAAATGATGAAGGCCAATGCATTCATGGGTGTGTTACCCAGTCCATGGTGCACAATATCACCAAGCATTTTTCCAAAGTCGGTTATTCCAAATAGCAGAAGAATCCAACCGCCATGATGGGTGGTATTGTTTCTCCTTTCTCCTTTCATCTTTCGGATTCTCTCTATGGACAACGCCGCAAATACTTTTTGAAATTGCCAAACAAAGAACAGCAGAAGAATAGCTACAAAGCTCAAAAAGTAGAATAATGGATCTTGGTATACACTGCCGTTGGCTTTGGTCGTATGTAAGTTTTCAGAGGCCCATAAACTTGAAGTTGAGAGCAATCCAATGAGTATGATAAATGTTCTTTTCATTTTGCTTAGTCTAAAGGGAGTTGACTTTTTTCTTGGATGTCATTTTTCTTTAAGCGTATCGTGCTGTAAATGACATATCCAAACACCAGTGTAAAAAGGATCAAGGATATCATGGGGTAAATGCTTACTCCACTAATGGTTTCTAGATAGGTCTTGAATTTCATGGCTTTTCTGTATTTTGAGTGGAAAGTGAAATGTCTGTACCTAATCGTTGGAGGTATGCGATAAGTGCGATGATTTCATGGTTGTTTTGAAGACCATCTTCACTGAGCAACAAGTTCTTTTCGTCCTTTTTCAAATCCTCGTAAATCGCATTGGCTTGCTTCATGGCGATTGCTTCACCATTGTCTACTTCCTCTTGTGTGTAGGGAACTCCAAGTGTTACCATGGCCTCCATTTTTCCTTTCAATGAAGCCAAGTCCAAAGTGTTGGAGAACATCCATGGATAAGCCGGCATAATTGATCCAGATGAAATACTTCCAGGATCCATCATATGATTGTAATGCCAACTGTTCATGCGGCGGAGTTTATCCGAACCTTCACGAGCCAAATCGGGGCCTGTTCGTTTTGATCCAAATTGGAAGGGGTGATCATAAACGAATTCGCCTGATTTGGAATACTCTCCGTATCGCTCAGTTTCTGAGCGGAATGGGCGAATCATTTGCGAGTGACATGTGTAGCATCCCTCACGGATGTACAAGTCACGACCCAAGAGTTCAAGTGGAGTATAAGGTTTGACAGCAGTGATGGTTGGTATATTGTTCTTCACCATGAATGTGGGAATCATTTCGATCAATCCGCCAAGTGCCACTAAAATCAAAGCCACAACCAACATCATCAAAGGTTTTCTTTCAATGATGCGGTGCCAATGTTCGTTTCCTTTTACGACAACATTTTTAGGTAAGGCTGGAGCTTGGGCTGCTTCTTCTGCAAGAAAACTTCCTGCCTTGGCTGTTTTCCATAAGTTGATTACCATCAATATGGCACCAGTCAAATAGAGCAATCCTCCTAATGAACGAATCATGTAAAAGGGTCGCATGTATTTCACGGTATCCAAGAATTGGTATTGCAATTGACCCTCAGCGGTAAATTCCTTCCACATCGAGCTTTGCATCCAACCGGCCCAATACATTGGAATGGCATATAATAGAATACCGAGTGTGCCGATCCAGAAATGCCAGGAAGCCCATTTTTGCGAGTACAGAGAGGTTTTCCACATTCTTGGGATTAACCAATACAATACACCAAATGTCAAAAATCCATTCCAACCCAATGCGCCAACGTGCACGTGAGCGATGGTCCAATCGGTGTAATGCGATATTGCATTTACATTTTTCAAGGACAACATGGGGCCTTCAAAAGTGGCCATACCGTAAGCAGTTATCGCAACAACCATGAACTTTAATACAACATCTTCTCGCACTTTGTCCCACGCTCCACGTAATGTCAATAAACCGTTGATCATACCACCCCAAGATGGAGCCAATAGCATGATTGAAAATACGGTTCCCAATGATTGCGCCCAGTCTGGAAGCGAAGTGTACAACAAATGGTGAGGACCTGCCCAGATGTAAATAAAGATCAAAGCCCAAAAGTGTATGATGGATAATCGATACGAATAAACAGGGCGGTTGGCGGCCTTGGGTATGAAGTAATACATCATGCCCAAGTATGGAGTAGTGAGGAAGAATGCAACTGCGTTGTGTCCATACCACCATTGAACCAATGCATCCTGAACACCTGCATACCAAGAGTAAGATTTGAACATGCTTACGGGGATCTCAATGCTATTCACAATGTGAAGCATGGCAACCGTTACCCACGTTCCGATATAGAACCAAATGGCAACATAAAGATGACGCTCTCTGCGTGTGAGAATGGTACCAAACATATTGATTCCAAATACAACCCAAATCAATGTGATTAAAATATCGATGGGCCACTCGAGTTCGGCATATTCCTTTCCGGTTGTGAATCCCAAAACCAAAGTGAGTGCGGCCATTACGATGATCAATTGCCATCCCCAAAAATGAATTTTGGAAAGTTTATCACTCCACATTCTGGCTTTTAATAGACGTTGAAGTGAGTAGTAAACACCCATGAAAATTCCATTACCCACAAATGCAAAAATCACAGCATTGGTGTGCAATGGACGAAGGCGACCATAGGAAGTTTCGGCCAAGTTGAAATTCAGAACTGGAAATACCAATTGCAATGCAATCAATAATCCGACAGTCATTCCGACAGCTCCCCATAGTGCTGTGGCAATCGCGAAATTTTTGACAATTTTATTGTCGTAGAAAAATTTCTCTTGTGTTACGTTTTCCATAAATGTTATTGTGATTTTTGAGAATCCTGTATCGTATTGTCATGCAGCATGCGCATAGCCGGCGTTTCAACGTCGTCCAATTGACCGCTGTTAACAGACTTAATAAAGGCCCACAGAAACAGTCCCGCGATGGGAAGACTACAACCAATCAGAATATAAAATGCGCTCATGGATTGACATTAATATGACAATTCAAAAGTATTGGCTTGTAAAAAGGGGGTAGGTGAGTGAGGTCAACAGCGAGGTTGACTTTGGTCATTTTTACTAAATCAATTGGAGCGAATCCAAGCTTTGATTTCAGGAATTGGCTTTGATGATTACAAAACTATCTTGAGACGTTTTTTGTAAAGATCAATTGTTTTCAAATACAATCGTCAAGTAATCTCGGTGAAATTCCTTGGATGTAAAAGTCTCTGCGTTCCATACACTACTCAAAAAGCTCAAATACAAATGGGAGGGAAAATGGGCACTTGAAATGATTTCCCCTGTTTCGACATCGGTCATTTGTTCGATATGCCGAATGCCGACGATCTGATCTTTGTTCAACTCCACCCTTGTAAAACGATGGTTGAAGTTGTCGTCAAAATACCAATAACTGGGTGCGTGGCTGTGAATCAAAATTTCTTGATCTGGATTGAACATCTCTTCGGCCATGCCATACTGCATGAAATCCAATTGATCATAGGGCTTGCCAGAAGCGAGTTGGATCATATTGCTATCACTCAGGCAGGTATTGATAACAATGCCTTGGGGTTCATAGCTAATCAGGTGTATATCGAAAGGGCGTTTCTTCAGCACCGCAATGTGGTTGTCGATAATCACTTGTTTTCCATCTTGAAACAATGCCACTTCAAAACAGTGGTCACATTTTTTTTGACCCAAAGAAAATTGGGGAGTAAGACTCCCCAAGATCATGAATAGAAAAATTATTTTCTTTCCCATACGTTATTTTCTCTTTCGATATCTGCCCAGTTTCTATAAGGGTCGATAGTTACTTTCTTTATTTGTTTTCCTTGTGGAAGTACAATGAGGTACTTGTTTTCTACCCAATTCCAAAATGGTGCAGATATCCATTGAATCTCTGTGCCTTTGATAGGGTATTGCATTTGACGAGTTAGATCATGGCTGATGTACCAATATTGAAACTGTCCATCCATTGTTTCTATTTCAACTTCAATGGGCACTGGCATATCGCCAATGCGCCTGATCGATACAATATTTGCGTTATTCTCTTCATAGACATTTTCTACGCTGTAGTCGATGGTTTTGGTGGTATTGACAAAGTATTCATTGTACCAATCTAGGATCATTCCGCTTTCTTTTTCCATGATGCTCAAAAAGTCGGAGGGAGTGGGGTGTTGAAATTGAAATTGATTGTAAAAACGCTTCATCCCACGATAAAACGTTTCTTCGCCTAGCCACGATTTGAGTTGATACAAATATGTTTGTCCTTTGCTATAAGCTGCCAATGAATAAGCGTAATTGGTGTTGAAATGATCGGCATGGGTAGTCATGGGCTCTTCTTTTCCGCTCGTTGCCAATTGGATATACCCACCTACCGCATCCAAGTGCAATGGATTGGATGGATTAGGGAACAGCTGATTCATCACTTCGTCAGATGAAAAATTGGTAAATCCTTCATCCATCCAGAAATACAAACTTTCATTGAAACCCAAAATCCCTTGGTACCAACTATGAGCCAATTCATGTGCAGTTACTCCGACCAATGAACCTACTTTTCTTTTGCCCGTAATCAATGTAGCCATTGGATATTCCATTCCGCCATCACCGCCTTGAATGATGCTGTATACAGGATATGGATACTTGCCAAAGTGATCATTCATGTAATCAAAAATGCGCGGCGTCAACTCCTCTAATTTTTTCCAATTTTCATCAAGTCCTTGATTCTTCAAATAGTAGAAATGAACTTTCATACCATCCTTTAATGTGATGACATCATGCTGATAGTCTCTATCTGCAGCCCAAACAAAATCATGAATATTCTCACCAGTAAAGCAAACGGATTTTCTGTTGTTCTCCAATAATACTTCTTTGAATTGAACCCCAGTGGCGGCTACTACAAAATCCTTGTTGATATTAATTTCAACTTCAAATTTTCCATACTCACCATAAAATTCGCGGGCTATGTATGGATTGGGATGCCAACCATCTTTGTCGTATCCGCAAATTTTGGGATACCATTGCGACATGCTGTAATCCACTCCTTCAGCACTGTTTCTTCCACTTCTTCTTATTTGGATGGGAACTTGCCCATGCCAGTCCATTTTGATTTTTGCTTTTTTACCAGGGAAAATGGGATGGCTCAAATTGATTTTGGCAATGGTCCCCATCTCTTGAATTACGCCTTCATGACCATTGACAACAACCGAATTTAAATGTTGGTGCCCGTATTCCTCAGGTTTTAGTTTGCTGATCCGGTCGCCCACACGTGAATCTGGATCCGCTATCCAAAGTGATCGGACATCCATCTCACTGCCGGGTTGAAAGGCGTTGAAGTAAAGATGTACAAAGATTTCATTCAACGTATCCTTGGTGTTGTTGCAATAAGTAATTTCTGAATGTCCTTTAAATTGATGGTTGTTGTCATTCAAGTCAATGGACATTTTATAATTCACCTCTTGTTGTTGAGGCTGTTTTTTTGCCCAAGCACCCAATGCTAGGAAACAGAAAGGAAGATAAATAAGTCTTTTCATAAATATTGAATTACCAGGAAGTGGATTCATCATCCATCCACATGTTTTTTAATTTTAAACTTTGCTCCAATACATCACGCACACATCCTTGTCCGCCTTTGAAGGGGGAAATGTAGTCGGAGATTTTTCTGATTTCAAATGCAGCATCTTGCGGGCAGCATGCCATCGCGACCATTTGCATCACCCAAAAATCGGGAATGTCATCTCCCATGTAGGTTGTAGTGGATGGATCGATTTTTCCCTCATCAATCCATTTTTGTAAAACTTCCTTTTTGGTAGGCACACCCAAATGAATTTCTTTGACGCCCAACATTTCAAATCGTTTTCTTACTGCTTCATTGTTGCCGCCTGATAGGATGAAAATCTTGATTCCTTTTTTCACGGCTAATTGAACGGCATATCCATCTCGAACATTGGCAGTGCGCATTTGTTGGCCATCTGCGGTGAGATAGACGATATTGTCCGTAAACACGCCGTCTACATCAAAGATGAAAGTTTCAGTTTTTCCGAGTTGAGCTTTATAATTTTGAATGTCCATATTTCGTAAGTATGATATTGCTTAGAACGCGATAGACCTCATGTTGATTCGGCTCATCGTTCAAAAGATTCATGTGTTTATTGATTGTGTTCAAGTCGTTCCGCTTTGCAGGACCAGTCTGCAAATTTTTTGGATGCTCAGTACTTAGTTTTTCTGCCAGTTGCTGAATTGTCGCAATTAACAATTCAGAGGGCAATTGTTCCTTTTCCAAAATTTCAAATGCAATTTGATAAAGTGCTGTCGTAAAGTTGTTGGTCATTACAGCAGCCAAATGTGCAGTTGTTCGTTGCGAAGAATTGGTCAAGTACAATTGAGACTGCCATGGGGCCATCAACTTTTGCAATTGCTCTTTGGATTTTTCACTAGACGATTCAACACAAAATGGAATTTTGCGGTAATCCAATTCCCTTCCATGTAAGAATGAATATATACCCCAAATCACTATTTTGTGCGGGTTTTCGACAGATGACATATCAAAAGATCCACTGGGAACAATAATCGTAATATTGGGGTCAATGCTTCGGGCTACTTCGATGATTTGATCATCTGGAACTGCAACCAATACCACTTCTGGTTGTAAAGTCCAAGCAGAATAGGGGAGATACCCAATGCCCAAATCGGACATGTTGGAATTGAAATGTTCAGCGTTGCGTGAAAAGCCAAAAAGGCATTCATGTCCTGCTTGCATCCACATTTTGCTGTAATGCCAGGCGACGTTTCCACATCCGATGACCGCAAACTTCATGGCCTAAAGGTACATCGATATCCTTTCGAATGTAAATTCGCAGAGATGATTAAGAATTTTGAGCTAATTACTCCTGAGCCTTGGCCGGATTATGCCTTGATAGATTGCGGAGATTTTGAAAAGTTGGAACGCTTTGGTAAGTATGTAACCATTAGACCAGAGCCACAAGCTGTTTGGCCCAAGCGTCTATCAGATGCGGAGTGGAAGAAGCAGGCGCATGTGCGTTTTGTGCAAAAAGGAAGCAACTCTGGCGATTGGATCAAATTGAAATCTATGCCTGATCAATGGATGTTGGAATTTCCGCTCAAGAATTCGGGCTCTTTTCAAATGCGTTTGGGATTAACGGCCTTTAAGCATGTTGGAATTTTCCCGGAGCAAAGTGCCAATTGGTGGTTCATTGAAGAGCAAGTAAAAAAGTTCAAAGAGACACCCAAGGTTTTGAATTTGTTTGCCTACACCGGTGGCGCATCTTTGGCCGCTGCCGCTGCTGGAGCGGATGTTACCCATGTGGACAGCATCAAGCAAGTGGTTACTTGGGCCAATGAGAATCGTCAATTGAGCAATTTGCCTGAAATCCGTTGGATGGTCGAAGATGCCCTCAAATTTGCACAACGTGAACAACGTCGTGGTAATCTCTATCAGGGAATCATTTTAGATCCCCCAGCTTTTGGTCATGGTCCCAAAGGAGAGAAATGGAAGTTGGAAGAGAATATTGCCGAAATGATGGAGAATGTTTTGGAAATATTGGATCCCAATGGGTTTCTTATCATCAATGCTTATTCACTCGGTTTATCAGCATTGGTGCTGGAGAATTTTTTGAGAAAGAAAGCAGGCGACCGTTTGCATATCGGTGAGTTGTATTTAAAGTCGCAATCTGAAGTTCTGCTTCCATTGGGCGTATTCGGAAGAATTTATGCGAAATAATCAAAGGCTGGTGTCTGCGTTGGCAGCCCTAAAACCCGGATTGCTCAGTCGATATGGTATTGTGCAAATTGGTTTCTGCTCTTGGTGGACCAATCAACGAAATGTTACTTCGGATATTACGATTATTGTAGAGTTGAGCAGACCCTTGGGTTGGGAATTTTATGCATTGAAATCTTTTCTGGAATACAAGTTGAAAATGTCCATTGATCTCACGACATGGAATGGCATGAAGCCAATGGTTCGTGAAGAGGTTAAACAAATTACGAGATTTGTATGAGGAGACCTGCAAGTAGAGCTTACTTATCTTATTTGAAAGATATTGCCAAGGCCATGGATAAGATTGTACTGTTTTCTCAAGAGCTTTCGTATTTCAAGTTTCAGTCGGTTTGTGCCGAAAGAGACGCCATCTTGTATAATTTTCAAATCATGGGCGAAGCGGTGAAACACTTGCCTAGAAATTTTCAATCCAAGAATAAACATGTTCCTTGGAATGCAATGGCTGCCCTTCGAAACGATATAGTTCATGAGTATTTTGATCCAGATGATGAGATTGTATGGGAAATCATCCATCACGATTTACCCAAAAATATTGATGATGTTAAACGATTATTGGAACAGTTGGATAAATGAAAAATGTAATCTTATTTTTAGTTGGTCTTATGTGTATACATGCCAAAGGACAGGTGAATAACCACAGTTATGGAAAGCCTCAAGAGGCCGGTTATAATCATTTGGATTGGAATGCCAAAGTTGATTTTGAGCGACAAGTGATTACGGCGGAGGCGACTTATCAGCTAAAGGTTACAGCCCAAGCACAGCATTTGATATTGGATGTAAAGAATCTTCAAATTGAAGCGGTTTTGGTGGATGACCAAACTGCAGTTTGGCAGTTGGGTAAGTCAGATCCAATTTTGGGTGCGCCTTTGACCATCTCGATTACCCCCAAGTCTAAAAAGGTAAAAGTGGTTTACAGTACAACTGAAAATTCGGATGCGTTGTTGTGGGTGGAAGGTAAAAATCCTTTTTTGTTTACCCAGTCTCAAGCTATTCTAGCAAGAACTTGGATACCCTGTCAAGATCAGCCCGCCCTTCGATTTACTTATTCTGCCAAGGTAGAGGTTCCCGCTCATTTGTTGGCATTGATGAGCGCTCGAAATCCGCAAAAGATCCAGGAAGGGAAATCGGGAAAAACAAAGGTGTATGCTTTTGAGCAGCCCAAACCCATTCCCAGTTACCTTATGGCATTGGCCGTTGGTGATATCGCATTCAAGCCCATCAGTGATCGTGCTGGGGTATACGCTACACCAGATATTTTACCCAGTGCCGCCAAGGAGTTGGAAGATTTGGAGAAGATGATTCAAGCCGCTGAAAAATTATACGGTCCTTATCAATGGGAACGTTATGACGTTTTGATTTTACCGGCTGCTTTTCCTTTTGGCGGAATGGAAAATCCCATGTTGACTTTTGCAACGCCTACGATTCTTGCTGGCGATAAATCGTTGGTTTCATTGATTGCACATGAATTGGCGCACAGTTGGAGCGGTAATTTGGTAACGAATGAAACATGGAATGACTTCTGGTTGAATGAAGGCTTTACGGTTTATTTCGAGTTCCGTATCATGGAAGAATTGTATGGCTATGAAGTGTCAGAAATGTTGGCTGCATTGGCCGTGCAAGATTTGTACAGCACCATTGAAGAGCTTCATCCCGATGATACACGGTTGAAATTGAAATTGGACGAGCGTGATCCAGATGATGGAATGAATGATATCGCTTACAACAAGGGATATTGGTTTTTGCGCACGATCGAAGAACGAGTGGGGAGAGACAAGTTTGATCGATTTTTGAAAAACTACTTTACACAACATGCATTCAAGGTCATGAATACCGAGCAATTCATCGAAATCATTCGAACTCAATTGTTGGATCCCGGCAACTATCGATACATAGGGGCAGAACAATGGATTTATGAAGCCGGTATTCCCAAAAACGCTTATCCCATCGTGAGTGAACGCATTGAGAAAGTGGATCAGTGGGTAGAGGCATACCAGCTTGATCCAAGCATGATGAAAAATATGCCGTGGAAAGAGTGGATGTATCAGGAGCAGTATCGGTTTTTAACCAAAGTGAAATTCAAATCATTGGAAGACTTAAAAGCCTTTGATGCCCAATGGAAAGTTTCTAGCACGGGAAACAAGGAAATTTTATTTGCTTGGATTTTGCAGACCATTGAGATGGGAGATCGTTCCAAAGAAAGTACACAGGTTTTGACGCAGTTTCTGAGCACTGTGGGTAGAAGGAAATTCATTTCACCGCTGTACAAAAGCTTGAAGGTGCATGGACGACAGCCAGAGGCAGTCAAGTACATGGAGCAATATGAGAAAACCTACCACGCTGTGACAAGGCAAACGGTGTGGAGCTTTCTAAAGGAAAAGTAATTTCGATTTGGTATTGTAGTTCAAAAATGTATATTTGAATTAAAATAGATTTCCATGAAAAAAATTGTCTTCTTATTTGCTGCTATTGCCGCGTTGTCCTCCTGTACGATTACCAAACGCCATTACGCTCCGGGTTATCATGTGGATTGGAAGTCGCGTAACACTGTTAAGATGAATCAAGATGTAGCAGAAGAGCCAGCGCAGAAGGAAAATGTTGAAGTTATTGTTCTAAATCCTTCAGAGCAAGTTTATTCTGAAACGTCTTCTTCATCAATTGCGATGAGTGAAAGTGGATTAGTGTATAGTGATGTTGCAGATATGAAGGAAGAACAATTGACTGAAATCAATCACTTGCCAGCTTTAACGGAGCAGGGTTCAGAAGAACCCCAAACTTTATCTCTAAATGATGGAGTTGAAGAAGCAGACACTCAACATTATTCGCCAGAGCCCGCTCCAGAAGAAGACATCAATAAAATGGCTTTGATTGGATTCATCTGCTCTGTTGCATCATCCTTTTTATTTTTTCCAGCATTGCCTGGATTAATCATGTCCATCATTGGTTACAAGCAAATCATGCAGGGCAATGGAACAGGTAAAGGTCTTGCAATTGCTGGTATTGTTGTTGGGGCATTATATACGCTCATCATTCTTTTCTATATCGCCTACTTTACCATAGCCTTTGCGTATGGAGGAATTTAATAATGACTTCAAGGTTGTACGGAAAGAACTGAAAAGTTTCCCACAAGGGATGTGAATTATTTTTTTTGTTGATTTAACAATTTTCGAAAATCATCGTCCTATATTGCGGTCAAATAACTAAACAATCATCATTATGAAAATGAAAAATTTATCAATGTTTGCGCTTATTGCTCTAGTAGTAGTATTCAGCGCTTGTTCAGTAACTAAGCGTCAATACGCTCCTGGTTACCACGTAGAATTCAAAAAATTCGGTAAAGTTGAAAACGTTGCTGAAGTGAAGAAAGAGAAAGTTGCTAAGTCTGTAGTTGCCACAGAAGAAGTAGCTGTTGTATCTAATGAAGTAGCTGCTCCAGTAGCTATCGCTCCTGTTGCCTCTATTGTTGCTAACGAAGAAGTTGCTGTAGTTGTTGCTCCAGTTGCTGAGAAGAATGTTGTTAAAGCAGTTGCTGCTAAAATGGCTGAGTTCCGTTCTAATAACTCTGTAGTTGAGAACAATGAGGCTTCTATCGAAGCGGGTCATTCAAATGGTTTCAAGCCAGAGTGGTACCACTGGGCTATGGCTATCCTAGGTTTCTTCCCAGCGTTTATGTTCTGGAAAGCAATCATCCAAAAAAATGATATTCCATGGAAAGAAGTAATCATCGGTTCTTTGTTGTATTGCTTGTGTTACATCCCTGGTATCATCTATTGCATCAAGTGGATGAAGCGTGAGTTCTAGTATTTAGAACAACTAAAAATATTAAAGCGACCTTCGGGTCGCTTTTTTATTTCACAAAAGTGTGTAATTTTGTTACATGAAAAATTCTAAATTGTATTTTATGCTTACGGTTGCTTTGGTGGCAACGTTGGCTTCTTGCACAATGACCAAGCGTCATTATGCCCCAGGTTATCATGTAGAGTGGAAACACTTTAATACGAAATCACGTGCCGTGACTCATGCGGATGTCAATCATTCGGCTTTGGTCACCAATGAGCAAGAAGAGCAAACAAATGTGTGGACTGCACCAGCGGTTGAAGCAGTTGCAAGTTTGGAAAACAATGAGCAACAATTGGCATCAACTTCGATTTTGGAATCTGTTTCAATTTCAAATGTTAAAGCTGTTTCTAAATTGAACAAGTCAATTAAGCATGAGTTAACAAGCAACGCCAAATACACTGAAGTTAAGCAATCAAATTCTGTAAATGCACAGACTACAAAAGGACCAGATGTTTGGTCTTGGTTGATTTGGGTTGCTGCTATTTTGTGTATCCCAGTTTTTGGTGGTCCGATTTTCATTTTGGTATGGACCTCTACAAAGAATGGTACCCCAGATTGGAAACCCGTTTTGATATCTTTATTGTTGTATTGTTTGTGTTGGTTGCCAGGTTTGATTTATGACATCATCTGGATCAACAAGAATTGCTTTGGAAGCCTTTTCAACGATTAGGATTTTTGTGCTTCCATCGCTTGTGTGACCACAACCAAGTCTCTGGCTGATTGTAAATGTCACGCTCCAACAAGCGATTGATCTTTTCCAATACTTGACCATACTCCTCCTCACGGGGATGTTCGGTCACCAATTCATAAAGCGTGGTGTAATGACCACGCTTTACTTTTTGTATGTGTCCAAATATCACAGGACGATTGTAATCTCTGCTCATCTTCTCAACCCCATAATAACAAGCGGTTTCTTGTCCCAAAAACGTTGTCCAATAAGATTTTTGTGGATTGGCTGGTGATTGATCCACTGCAAATACTGTCGCATTGAGCTCTTCAGGTCTGTCTTTGAAATATTGCGCAACTTCCAAAGTGGGTACCAATAAAGTTCCCCATCTTCCGCGGTTGGCTTTCATTTTTTCATTCAAAAAGGGATCTGCAATGCGCTTGTATATCCCCAATACTTTGTGTGGAATAACCAAGGACGCACTTATTCCCCACAATTCCCAATTTCCCTGATGACCACCTGCAATAATCACGGGTTGATTTTTTTCTGCGTAGGGTTTGAAAATTCCGGTCCCTTTGTGCTGCATGCGTTTCAGCGCTTCTTCTTTGGATATTGTGAAATTCTTCACAGTCTCCACAATCAAATCACAAAAATGACGGTAGAATTTTTTCTCCATTACGATGATCTCTGATAAACTCTTTTCAGCGAATACGCGTTGCAAGTTTTGGCGAACCACTTTCTTTCTGTAGCCTACGAGATAATACATCACCACATAAAACAAATCGCTTATCCGATAAAGCACGAAAAATGGCAAGTAACTGATAGGGAGAAGTATCAGGTAATATAAAATTCTACTCATGAAAATTGTAGTTTAAGTCCATCAAAAGCCAAATGCATGTGATGGGGCAATGTTTTTGAAACTTCATCATGCAATCCCAATTGATGGCTGATGTGGGTAAAATATACTTGGGGAATTTCCAACTGCTGAGCCATTTCGATGGCTTGCTCCAAAGTAAAATGGGAGATGTGTTGTTCCAGTCTTAGCGCGTTTAAAATCAAAATATCAGATCCCTTGATTTTTTCTTTGGTTTCTTCGCTGATATAATTGGCATCGGTGATATAACTCAATTGACCAATTCTAAATCCAAGTACAGGCATCTTGGCGTGCATAACGGGCAATGGAATCCAAGTCTGATTACCCAATTGAAATGGACGTTCTGTGATGTTGTTCAATTCCATTTGTGGAACTCCTGGATAACTCTTGTTGTAAAATGCGTAGCTGAATTCGCGTCTCAAAGTTTCCTCAACTGCTGTGGTGCAATAGATAGGCATGCTTTGTTGGGTCATGAAATTGAAGGCCCTGATGTCATCCAACCCTGCAACGTGGTCTTTGTGCTCATGGGTGAAAACAACGCCGTTCAGCGTGCGTATTTTCTCTCGGAGCATCTGCTGCCTGAAATCAGGACCCGTATCGATAACAAACCGAAAGTCGTCCCACTCCAGCATGACAGATGATCGCAATCGCGCATCCTTGGGGTTGTTGGATTGACATATCGGACAAAGACATCCGATAACCGGAACGCCTTGTGATGTGCCTGTGCCTAAAAACGTGAGTTGCATTGCTTCAAAATTATACTTTTTTTGGCCTCAAGCCCTAACTTTGTCAAATGGCGGAATCATTGCATCCTTCGCGTGTACCATTTATGGTGTACGCCGACAAAGACGGAAATATTTTTGAAGATACTCGATACGAAGCGGTAGGTCGCTCAGGTTTTGATGTGTTGCCCCTAAAGCCTGAGGATTTTATTGAGATGCCTTTTGGAAGTGATTTACTAACGCTGCCTGGACGTCGTCCATATGGAATCGATGAGTCAGGTGAGATGGTATGTCGTGAAGATGTGCAAGCTGTTGCTGCGTTGAATGCTCCTGCCTACACGCAATTGTATTCTGCTGCCTTCGGCACGGATGAGGAGAATGCGCCCACACTTCCTTTGTATGCCTATACCACGGTGGGATGGTTGGATGATAAGTTTTACACTACGGCAGTGCGTATCGATGAAGATGATCGCCAGGATTTGGTGAATTTTGATCGTGAGAAAATATGGGAGGTTACGCGTGAGCGCATTGCTCAGCATCCCGACAATCGCTTGATTCAACACTTGGGACAAAATTGTTCGTTGCGTTATTGTTGTCCTGCTGCACGTAATTTTTTCATGGGACGATGGGAATGTCCAATCCCCATTTCACCTGCATGCAACAGCAACTGTCTGGGTTGTATTTCATTTCAACCTGAAGAGCATGAACTAACGTCCCCTCAAGATCGTCTGGACTTTATTCCAACCGTTGATGAGATTTTGGAATTTACGGTTCCACATTTGGAAAGCGCAGATAGGGCAATTGTGAGCTTTGGTCAAGGTTGTGAGGGAGAGCCGCTCTTGGTGTGGCAACTGATTCGTGATGTGATTGTGGAAATTAGAAAGCGAACCAAACGTGGTATTATCAATGTCAATACCAATGGCAGTAAGCCCAAGGCGGTGGAAGAGTTGATGAAAGTGGGATTGGATAGTATTCGTGTTAGTTTAAATTCTGTTCGAAAGGACATTTACGAAGCCTATTATTTGCCCAATAATTATCAATTCGAGGACATCCGAGAGTCTGCAAGAATCGTCCGTCAGCATGGAGGTTGGGCATCGATCAACTATTTCACATTCCCAGGAATGACGGATCATCCAGATGAATTACAAGCTTTGCGTGAATTCATCCGTTACACGGACATCAGCATGATACAATGGCGGAACTTCAATATCGACCCCGATTGGTATTTGGGCAAATTGAATTTGGTTGATTTGCCGCATGGTATCGGAATCAAACATGTGATGGACGAAATCAAGCGCGAGTTTCCTCATTTGAAATACGGCTATTTCAATCCACCACATGGAGATGCTCGAGGAGCATTTATTACGAAAGAATAATTTACTTCATGCCCATTGCCTTGGCGATATCGGGCTTGAAATACAATTCACTCTTTAATACTTTCCCGTCTTCTCTGAAAATGGGTTGACCATTGGCGTCGAGCTTACTCATGTTGCTGCGCTGAATTTCCTCGAAAACTGGTGCCATGACATGTTGTAATCCATGCGCGTTGATTGTGCCGCATAGGATGTAGAGCATATCGCCCAAAGCATCTGCTATTTCTACTATGTCACCGTTTTTCGCGGCCTCTAGATATTCTTCGTTCTCTTCTTTCATCAAATTAAATCGCAAAGTCATTTCCTTTTCTGGAATTTCCGCTGCAGGTTCTTGCCTTACCGGAAGAAGAAAAGCGTGATGAAATGCTTTGACATGATCGATGGCTTGGGCCAGGGTTAATTCATTTTTCATGATTCAAAGAAACAAAAAAATGATTCATCCTTATTTTTGCCGAGATGGGTCTGAAAGATTGGGTTCGAAAAATACTTTGGTTGTTGCATTGCGACATCACAAGAAACATGCGTTACGATCGAATGACCTATCGGGTGATGAGTCAAGTTTTACGTCCAAAGAGTGTAACCATTGATGTCGGTTGTCACAAGGGAGAAGTGTTGGAATGGATAATTGAACTTTCACCAATGGGCAATCATTTTGCGGTAGAACCTCTTCCACATCTCGCAGAAAAACTTAGATCCCAATATGGAAGTAAGGTTCGTGTAGTGGAGAAAGCGTTGTCAAGTCAAATTGGTGAGACATCTTTTCAATACGTCAAAAATGCTCCTGCCTACAGTGGAATTTTGAAAAGGCGATACGACACGGCCATTCCGGATATTCAAGAACTTCATGTAGAAATGACAACCTTGGATGAAATGGTAGGAAACGAAAAAATCGATTTTATCAAAATTGACGTAGAAGGCGGAGAGTATGCTGTTCTGCAAGGAGCAAAACGGACCATCCAAAAGCATCAACCTATTGTGGTATTTGAGTGCGGAAAAGGGGCGACCGAATTTTATAATACGACACCACAAATGATCTTTGATTGGTGGGACGATGCAGGATATGAAGTGACTTCGCTGCCCCTCTATTTAGACAATCGTGAACCACTTTCTCGATTGCAATTTCAGTCTTGTTTTGACACGGGCTCAGAGTATTATTTCATCGCCTATCCAAGGATGAAAAATGCCTGATATTTCTAAAAAATAATTGTAAGTTTGTTTCTTTAAACCCATTCAATGAACAATAGGGAAGAACGTGCGGGAAAACCTGCTCAAATGGTGGCTCAGCTCACAGAATCGGCAACGCTTGCGATGGCTAGAAAGAGCCGTGAGTTGACCCAACAAGGAATTAAAGTAGTTAGCTTGAGTTTGGGCGAACCTGATTTTAATACCCCAGATTTTATCAAAGCTGCAGCAGTGGATGCTATGGATAAAAATATCACGCATTATCCACCTGTAAATGGAATTCTTGAGGTTCGACAAGCCATTGTCAAAAAATTAGAGCGTGATAATGGATTGAAATATTCTCCCGAGGAGATTTTGGTTTCTACTGGAGCCAAGCAATGTATCGCCAACGCCATTCTTTCATTGGTTGATGCCGGCGATGAGGTCATCATGCCAAGTCCTTATTGGGTAAGTTACGCGGAGATTGTGAAGATGGTTGGGGGGGTAGTTATCGAGGTTCCTGCAGGGGTTGAGAATGACTATAAAATTACCGCGGAACAATTGAACAATGCAATCACGGATAAAACGCGATTGATCATTTACAGCTCACCATGCAATCCAACGGGATCTGTATATTCTGAAAGTGAATTGAAGGCTTTTGCCGATGTTATTCGCCCACATCAAGGATTGTATGTGATCTCTGACGAGATTTATGAGTTGATTCACTTCACCAATCGTCCAGTAAGCATGGCTTCTATTGACGGCATGTGGGACAGAACCATAACAGTCAATGGTGTATCCAAAGCTTTTGCGATGACGGGTTGGAGAATAGGATACATGGCTGCTCCCAAATGGATCATTGATGCTTGTAATAAAATGCAAGGGCAAATCACAAGCGGAGCCAATAGCATTGCGCAAATGGCTGCTAAGGCTGCTGTAGAAGCAGATCCTACAGTTGTTGCGGAGATGGTCAAGACTTTCAAGAGTCGCAGAGATTTGGTGCACGAACTATTAAAAGAGATTCCAAACATCAAGATAAATCTACCTGAGGGTGCGTTTTATTTCTTTCCAGATGTCCGATATTATTTGGGTAAGAAGGCAGGAAATCGCGTAATCGATACAGCACAAGATTTGTGCATGTATCTGTTGGAAGAGCATCGTTTGGCTTTGGTTACGGGAGAAGCATTTGGTGATCCCAATTGTATTCGTATTTCATATGCCACCAACGATGAAATATTAAAAGATGCCATTCATCGATTGAAAACCGGATTGGCAGCTTTGCATGATTAAGTAAAATTGAATTCGATGTCACTATTTCAAATTGTTCAATCTTTTGCCCAACAGCGCCTTTTGGTTGTCGGCGATGTTATGATCGATGCCTATTGTTGGGGCAAGGTGGAGCGCATTTCACCAGAGGCGCCTGTGCCAGTAGTTGCAGTTGAGAAATGGGATCATCGATTGGGTGGAGCTGCTAACGTTGCGCTTAACGGTATCGCTTTACAAGCCGAGGTTGCTGTTTGCTCTGTTGTAGGAAATGACAAAGAAGGTAATCGTTGTATTGAACTTTTTAAAGAAAATCGCATTCAAGTGGAGGGTGTCGTTTGTTCCGATGATCGACCAACCACAATCAAGACAAGAGTCATAGCGGGTGGTCACCACATTGTCAGAATTGATGAGGAAGTCACACGCGGATTGAATCTTGCTGAGGAACAAAATCTCTTATCAGCGATTCAAAAAAATATTGAATCTTTTAAACCCACAGTCATTGTTTTGGAAGATTACAACAAAGGTGTACTAACACCGAGAGTAATTCGACAGGTGATAGAATGGGCCAATGAAAAGGGAATTCCCACCACCGTGGATCCCAAGAAGGATCATTTCTTCGAATACCAAAAATGCACTTTGTTCAAGCCCAATTTGAAGGAGATGCGTGAGGGATTGAAAAGAGAAATAGTAGCATCGAGTAAGGAGTCATTGCAAGAGGCGGTAGCGGAGTTGGAATCAGAGATGAACAATGCCATGACCTTACTAACCCTTTCGGAGTTTGGAGTTTGCATGCACAGTCAAGATGGTTTCTTTCATCAAGGTGCGCATCCCAGAAAAGTAGTGGATGTGTCAGGGGCTGGAGACAGTGTTATTACTGTAGCTTCATTGAGTTTGGCAGCAGGTGCAGATCAAGCTTCCATAGCTACCCTTTCTAATTTGGCGGGCGGATTGGTTTGTGAGAAAGTGGGTGTTGTTCCGATTACCTCGGAAATGTTGTTGTCTGAGTTGAAATAAATCTTTGTTCGCAAATTTCAATTGTACCTTTGTCACATGTCTGAGGTAGTTAAGCCGTATAATCAAGGCTCAAAAAAGCAAGAGGTGGAAGCCATGTTTGATAACATCGCCCACAAGTATGATTTTCTCAATCACTTTTTCTCTTTGGGTATTGATATCCTTTGGCGAAAGCGTGCGATTCGCATGATCAAGAAGTACAATCCCAAATCTATTTTAGACGTGGCGACAGGTACGGGTGACTTTGCTCTATTGACCGCAAAACATTACAAGGAAGTAGACGCCATTACCGGCATCGATATCAGTGAAGGTATGTTGGAGGTAGGAAGAAAGAAAATTAGAGAGCGTGAACTTCAAGACAAGATTGTTTTCAAAAAAGCGGATTCTGAAAATCTACCTTTTCAAGATCAATCATTTGATGCGGTGACAGTGGCGTTTGGTGTTCGAAATTTTGAGAATTTAGAGCAAGGTTTGTCTGAGATGCATCGCGTTACCCGCGATGGAGGTGTAGTTGCAATCATTGAATTCTCCAAGCCAAAGCATTTCCCGATCAAGCAACTTTTTGGTTTTTATTTCAAATATATCATGCCTACTGTGGGCAATTGGTTGTCCAAGGATAGCAGAGCTTATACCTATTTACCTGAATCAGTGCAGGCTTTTCCTGAAGGGGAAGCTTTTAAGGCTATTTTATCCAAAGTTGGTTTTTCAAAAGTTGATATTATTTCTTTATCCGGAGGAATCGCGAGCATTTACTTTGCTCGCAAATGAAAGTAACTGTTTTTCCTTCGACTCTTTCAGGAAAGGTCTTTGTTCCTAAGAGTAAGAGTATTGCCCAGCGAGTTGTGGCCTGTGCGGTCATGGCACAAGGAGAGACACGCATCTCTCATTTTCCAAAATCAGATGATTGTCAGCACGCATTGGAGATTGCAAGGTCGCTTGGTGCCGTTGTACGTTTGGACAACGAGCAGTGGGTAATAAAAGGGGGATACCCTTTCAATTTTCAATCAGATATCAGACAACCCAAAGGTGTTTTGTTTTGCGGTGAAAGTGGATTGGCCGCTCGAATGTTCTCGCCGATTGCAGGTCTTTGGCATGAGGAAATTGTTGTAGAAGGTGCTGGTACTTTGGTAAAAAGGTCCATGCAAACTTTAGAGGAGTGGTTGCCGCAATTGGAGGTGAGAGTCATATTAAAAGATCATTGTTTACCTGCGAGGATTCAAGGTCCGATGGCAGGCGGTAAAGTGTTAGCTGACATTGTTCACTCTTCACAGTTCGTCACGGGATTAATGCTAGCGGGAGCGGTTACCAAGAAGGGTATTGAGTTAGAGATAGAGAAAGTTCCAAGCGCAGGATACATTGACACCACAATTGCAGTTGCAAAAAAGTTTAATGTTGTCATCGATAAATTGCCAACAGGTTATATGGTTCAAGGTGGTCAGAAATTCAAGAGTATAGAAGTTCAAGTCGATGGAGATTGGAGTGGTGCAGCTTTTCTATTTGTGGCTGCAGCATTGTGCGCAGAGGAAGGATTGTTGATTCAAGGATTATCGACAGAGGTGCCACAGGCGGATCAAGCGATTTTGGAAGTTCTGGAATTGGCAAGAGTCCGTGTTGAAGAAGAGAAAGATGGGTTCCGGGTATATGCGTCAAAAATTAAGGGTTTTCAATTTGACGCGAGCGATTGTCCTGATTTGATTCCAATTCTTGCTGTTTTGGCTGTGTATGGCGATGAACCCAGTATCATCAAGGGTGCCAAGCGTTTGGTGGATAAGGAATCCAATCGGGCCAAAGCCATTCAACATGAATGGTCCAAGATGGGAATCAATACCATTTTGCGTGGAGATGAACTGAAAATTTATCCCAAAGTGATTCAATCTGTGCATGTGCACGCACATGACGATCATCGCATGGCCATGTCACTTGCTGTTATGGCTCTGGGCGGGGCATCGTTAACCATACATTCTGCGCAAGCAGTATCGAAATCTTTTCCAGAGTTCTTTGATGTTATCAAGTCTCTTGGTGCTCGAATCGAATAAACGTATTACTTTCGTGACGCATGAAATTTAACGCTTCACAAATAGCCATGATGCTCCAAGGAACCTTGGAGGGAAACGATGTTTCAGTTGGAACGTTGTCAAAAATTGAAGAAGGAAAAGAAGGCTCTTTGTCTTTTTTATCCAATCCCAAATATCAGCCTTTTATATATACCACTCAGGCTTCTGTGGTCATAGTGAACGAGGATTTTCATGCTGAGCAGCCATTGCCAACTTCGTTGTCATTGATTCGTGTGAAAGATGCTTATGGCGCTTTCGCCAAGTTGCTCGAGGCGTATAATCAGTTTTTACTTCCAACACCTGGAATCAGTGAGTTTTCACGTATTGATCCATCTGCAACCATAGGCTCCAATGTCCATATTGGAGATTGGGTAAGTATTGGTGCGGGTGCAGTGATTGGTGATGGTGCCATTATTCAAAGTGGTGCTGTTGTTGGTTCACGTGCGAAAATTGGAAATGCCACTGTGTTATTTCCTGGGGTAAAAGTTTATCATGAATGTGTAATCGGTAATGCTTGTACAATTCATGCCAATGCAGTTATCGGAAGTGATGGATTTGGATTTGCTCCCAATGCGGACAACCAGTACAGCAAAATTCCACAAATAGGAAATGTTGTCATTGAAGACCATGTGGATATTGGTGCCAATTCAACCATTGATCGCGCCACGATGGGGTCAACGGTGATTCGAAAGGGTGTGAAATTGGATAATTTGATTCAGATTGGTCACAACGTGGAGATTGGCGAGAATACAGTAATTGCAGCGCAGTCAGGTGTAGCGGGTTCTACCAAAATAGGCAAGAATTGTATGATTGGTGGTCAAGTCGGATTTGCAGGTCATATTCAAATTGCGGATGGAACGAAAATCGCAGCGCAATCTGGAATAGCGTCATCAATAAAAAATTCTGGAATGACGTTGATGGGAACACCGGCGATGCCTATCATGGATTTCAATAAGTCTTACATCTTCTTTAAAAAATTGCCGGCCATTCAAAATACGGTGGAGACTTTGAAGAAGTGGATGGATGGTCAATCAAAATAGTTTTGATTGATGCGTTTTCTTTGGCACAACATCAAGCAAAGAATTATTTATAGTGCACGTGCTATTGGGCGACATGGCGTTCACTCGCCATTGGTGTATCAATTGATTGATCAAGATTTAAAAGTTGAATTGCCTCAAGTGTTAGATCATATTGAGGAGCATCGGAGAGATTTGTTATCGAGCAATTTGACCTGGACCCCATTGGATCTAGGCGCGGGCTCAAGAAAACAAGCAAGGAATCTAGGTGAAGCCGTTAAGCGTGCAACAAGTCATAAAGACAAAGGGGCTTTTCTATTTAGGTGGGTGAACAGATTTCAGCCTAAATCAATTTTGGAACTTGGAACACATGTGGGAATTAGTAGTGCGTACTTGTTGAGCGGTTGTTCATCTTCTCAGCTCACAACCATTGAAGGTGATCCATTCCTACATCAAAATGCAAAAGATTTTCTAACCCGTTTTGGAAATAGGGTTGATGTGGTGCTTGGCAATTTTGATGATGTCCTTCAGCAAATCCTTCCTACAAAGAAATGGGATTTGGTTGTGATAGATGGCAACCACAAAGGTGAGGCCTTACTTCGTTATTTTAATCAAATTTTACCGCACTTGAGTCCTGATGCATGGGTGCTCATGGATGATATTCATTGGTCTCCAGATATGACCAATGCTTGGGAGGAAATTGTAAAAAAATCACCCAATAAACTTACCTTGGATTTCTTTCAATGGGGCGCATATCTCCATACTGAAAGAAATCAAAAGGAACATTTTATACTTCGCTATTAAGCGAATCAGAATTTCCTGACGGGAATGCCGCTGATGTTTACGTTCTTGGCTTGGATATCATTGAAATCAAAATCAAAATCATAGACAGCGCCATAGGTAGCATTTTGCTGTGATGATGTCCAATGAAAAGGTCCTGGAATATTGCCAATGTTGTTGGCGTACAAATTATCACGAATCAAGTTCATTTCTGCATTGTTGGGCATGTACCAATCACTGAATCCGTTGACACTGTAATTATCGATAATTCTCGCCACAGCGTTAGTAGAAGAACAAGCTGCAACAATAGCTGCAGTATTGACGTCACCTGCGCCAATGGTATTGGTGATTCCAGCCACCAAGGTTCCTTGACAACCCCAGATTCCAAAAAATGAAGTTGGAAATACTTCGAGATATCTCCATCCATTGCTATAACTTCCTTTGTCATAAAATACATAACCACCCGCTGGACCTTGGCTGCCTATGCTATAACTAGCTGTACCTGCACATGTGCATTGCGCATTGTATTGGTCGTTTGTTGTGGATGCATTTCCATCATCACAAGTTTGCCCCGTGATGTGACATGAACCATCATCGTTGGTGGCTAATGGATTGAAATTACAAGCAGAAGTATTGGTGCAGCCCATGACATGATTGGCAGCACTGATGCCGGGGATAATAATTGCATTTTGCCCAATGGTCAAAGTATCTCCAGTTAGAGAAGTGCTGACCGGCACTTGGTTGGCATACAAAGCAAAGGGAACGGAATTCAAGGGCTCTGTTCCAACAAATACCCAACCTTGTCCTTGGTTAATATCGACTTGTAAAAATTTACTTCCGTTGGCCCAATCGATAGTTGCAAAACTCCCCATGGTTACTGTTCCGGATCCAACTGTGGCGCTCATCAATCCTTGACCATTGGTCGTAAGTGTTTGAACTTCTTGGTATGCAATCTGTCCATTGGCACTGCCCAATCGGATGCAAAAACGGGTGCTCACATTTTGATTGCTAATGGCTTGCCCCGCACTGTTGCGCATCATACCTTGATATGAAAAACCCTGCGGCGCTTGGGCAAACATAGATGGTGCAACCAACAAAAATAAAATGAACCAAATGAATTTCATATTGCCAAGATAAGAATGAAACCTACTTTTCTACCTTTGATCAATGAAAAACTCTTTTCGATTTTTATTCGCTAGTTTGATTCTTTTGTTGACAGCTTGTAACATGGGGCAGAACTATCAACCCCAAGAAGTTGTGATTTTCACAAAAGAGGGTTGTCCCAGATGTGCAGAGGCAAAGGAAATATTACTTGGACGTCAGCGACAATTCAAAGAGAAGAATATAGCAGATCCGAAATACAGACAGGAAATGTGGGACCTGTTACACCAAAAAAATAGCGGCCAGGAAGTTAGATTGGTAATGCCTGTGGTTATCGTGGAGGGTGAAGTTTATTATAACATTCCCCAACTGCCTCAATTTTTCTCAGGTATTTAACCAGGCATTTGGATGTAACGCAAGAATTCACTCTTCTTGGCGTCATCCATAAACTGACCGCTGTATGAACTGGTGACAGTAGCAGAGTTGATGTCTTGTACACCGCGGCTGCTCACACAAAGATGAACAGCGTCAATCAATACAGCAACGTCATCTGTTTTCAGAACCTTCTTTAATTCATTCGCAATTTGGATGGTCAATCTTTCTTGAACTTGTGGGCGCTTGGCGTAATACTGCACAATACGATTCAATTTAGAAAGACCTATTACCTGACCGTTGCTGATGTAAGCAATGTGTGCTTTGCCCATGATGGGTACAAAGTGGTGCTCACAGTTGGAGAAGAACGTAATGTTCTTTTCAACCAGCATCTCGTTGTACTGGTATTTGTTTTCAAATAGTTTGATGTCAGGACGATTTTCAGGAAGCAATCCTGAGAATATTTCCTTGACATACATCTTGGCTACGCGATGCGGAGTACCTGATAGACTATCGTCATTGCGATCCAATCCCAGAATATCCATGATAGCTGCAAAATGCGTTTCTATTTTTTCTATTTTCTCATCTACACTCAGATCAAAAGCATCGGGACGCAGCGGTGTATCGATAGATGTCATCACATGTTGGTCACCCATTTCGTCTATTTGAATCTTTATTTCTTTCTCCATAATGGTTAAACCGACGGAGCTTGAATTTGTTCGCGAAAAATGATTATCATTGTGAAATCAAAACCTTAAAGAAAATTTTATGTCAATTTGGAGAAAGAAGCCGGTAGAAGCATATCATGCCGATGCAAGTAAAAGTGAATTGAATCGAGTATTAAGTAGATGGGGATTAACTTCATTGGGAATTGGTGCTATTATCGGTGGCGGAATTTTTACACTTACAGGAATTGCAGCGCATGACCATGCAGGTCCTGCATTGGCTTTGTCTTTTATCATCGCGGGTATCGGTTGCTTGTTTGCTTCTTTGTGCTATGCTGAATTTGCTTCTGTATTGCCTGTTGAAGGATCAGCCTACGCCTACGCTTACGGAACAATCGGCGAATTGTTTGCCTGGTTCATTGGATGGAATTTGATTTTGGAGTACATGATGGGTGCCACTACAGTAGCGGTAGCTTGGAGTGGTTACTTCAATAAATTGCTGCATTTGTTTGGACTGCACATACCAGAATATTTGACCAACGACCCTGTTACACATGGCGGTCCAGCCTTTAACCTTTTGGCATTTTTGATTACTTGGGTTATTACTTCTATACTGATCAAAGGAATCAAAGAGGCTGCAAAAACCAATAATATCATCGTTATTTTGAAGGTAGCAGTTGTTCTTTTTGTCATTATCGCCGGTGCATTTTATGTTGATCCTTCCAATTGGACACCTTTTATTCCAGCTGAAACCCCCGTTTTGGATGCTTTGGGCCAACCTACAGGCGAGGTCAATTTTGGATTTGGCGGTGTATTGACAGCAGCAACAATTGTGTTCTTCGCATACATTGGTTTTGATGCTGTATCTACCCAAGCAGGTGAGGCCATCAACCCCAAGAAAGATGTGCCTTTTGCTATTATCGCATCATTGATTATCTGTACACTATTGTATATCCTGGTTTCTTTGGTATTAACTGGAATGGTGCCTTACACGGATTTGGATTTGAAAGCTCCAGTGGCTTCTGCCTTTGAAGGTGCAGGAATCAAGTGGGCAGTGTACTTGATTACAATCGCAGCTACAGCTGGACTGATGTCAGTAATGTTGGTGATGATGTTGGGACAGACCCGTATTTTCTTGGGCATGTCCAAAGACGGTTTGTTGCCCCACAATATGTTTGGAAAGCTTCATCCTACCTACAAGACACCTTACCGCTCAACGATTTTAGTAGGATTGATTATTTCTTTGGTTTCAGCATTGACCCCTATCAATACAGTATCGGAGATGTGTTCAATGGGAACCTTGTTGGCCTTTGCAATGGTGTGTGTTGCAGTTTTAATTTTGCGCATCAAGCAGCCCAATTTGGATCGTCCATACAAAACGCCGTTCATTTATTTCGTTGCACCAGCGGGTGCATTGTTCAATGTGTTTTTGATGTCTTATGTTCGCGCACACACTTGGTATGCATTCTTGATTTGGGGAGCTATTGGTGTATTGGTGTACTTCCTATACAGCAGAAGACACTCACATTTGCATCCGAAGAAATAAAATAATGCAGGCGAGTTTCTCGCCTGTTTTATTTTTGTAAGGTTTAATGAAAGAATAGTTGAAATGGATTTGATGCAGTTGACTGCCATTTACGGGATGGTATTAAAAGCCGCTATGTCTTGGGTGATGTTAGGTTTTTATTGGGAGCTGAAAAAGCAAGACTCGCGACAAAAGTGGGTTCCATTGTTGTTATCCATTAGTGGGATTTTGTATTTGATTGCAGACCTTCCGATTCTGATCATGCCCATGTTGCAGGAATCCAATGCGGTTTTAATTTCCCATTCGTTCTTGCTTTTGGTTACCACATATCTAAAATGGATGGCCGCTTTGCATTTTTCTACGCGTGTAAAGTATCTCAGAGTTCTGACCCATCCGGATAAGACTAAATTCTGGTATTTGGTGGGTGGATTGTACCTGGGTGTCGCGGCGATTATTATTCTATTACTCAATTTTGGGCATCAATGGTTGGATGCCTATTTCACAGAAGCTATTTTACGTGGACTGGATTTGGCGACATCAGGTGTAGTTGCCGTAATTTTTGGTTGGCTGTTTTTTCAATCTATCGGACAATTGCAGTTTTCAAAATTTACCCAATGGACCATTCAAGGGTGGATTGTAATCAATGTTTTCAGCTACGTCTTCTTTCTTGCAAGTTTCTTTACCCAACCTGCTTGGCTGACATTTGAAATCAGTTGGATTGTTTCCAATACCTGTAACACGGTGTCCGCCGTTTTGCTCGCCTTTTATTACGGTAAATTGGTAGGAGGAGTTGAAGAAGTTGGATTCCAAACCACCAAAGTAAATGCGACGATTCAATCCATTGATAAAGTTTCTTTGTTTAAACGTGATCAACAATGGATCTTGATGTTAACGGTCACCATGAGTCACGGGGCACAAATTGAATTAGAAGTTGCCAGGGATCGTCATCTGAAACCATTGATGTACTGGATGGTTTTCATTTTGGCAAAAAAGAAGTCTGTTGCATTGTCTCATCGCGACATGAGCATTTTAAAATTCAAGATGTTAGAATATTGGAACAAGAATTCTACGCATTTGATTGAGAGCATGGGCTTATTGTTTACTGGCGGCAGAGGAATGTATGAATTGAAGCCGAATGTTGCATTTAGTGAACAAGATTTTGTCACTTCATTGGAAGAGAACGATGGCGTGCTCCAAACGATTTTAGAATTCAAATCCAATTGGATGTCCGCAGGATTGGAATCTGCGAATACTCCTGCAAGACCTTTTGCAAAATGGGATTCTACGTCATGGAAGGATTTTTTTTTTAAATCTTAAGTTGCTAAATAAGAGAGTGATAATTATTTAAAACACAGTTTGGAATATTATTAATATCATTCTTAACGCCCGCGCGTGACCAAAAAAATAGTTTTGGATCATCTAAATAAATTAAGATGAAAAAACTATTTATTAGCGCTTGGCTCTGCATACTGAGCTTCTTTGCGTTTTCGCAGTGTACCATTGGTAATCCTAATGTCGGTTGGACCAATGATGCATGGACATGTTATGGTTATCTAACAGATGGAGCGTTTGGAGGTACAGGTGCCTACACGGGCTTTTATGAATTTACGGATCTTTCATTTGACACGAGTCCATCTGGTCCGTATTCTAATTCAGCAAGTTGGTCATCGTCTACTTCGCCAAGTACATCTTCTGCTTGGGCTGGTTGTGGAATGTTACCCAATGATAACCACAGTTATAAATTCAAGCGAATGGGTGTACCCTCATGTGGAAGCTACACCATAGATATATTGAAAAATAATTCTGCACAATTGTGGATTGACGGTATAATGGTGTGGGAGGAAAGCCAAACAGTGGCAGATCAAGGAGAATACAATTACAATGCTTGGTCAGGCTATTTGGATGAGGATTCTGAAATTGAGTATAGAGTCATGGCGGGAACAGGAACTTCTCGTGCTGGATTGGTTTTTACCAAGAAGACCTTCACAGGAAGTTTGGCCACCTTCAATTGGGATTTGGAGAAGATTACGGTTAACCCAAACGAATTGTCCTATTCCAATGTATTTGCCAACGGATTCAAGACAATGCCATCGGCAGTGATTACGAGCGGCTCTGCGGCATGGAGTTCATCTGCGGAAGCTATTCAACTAACAACTGGGGGAAACCAAACAGGTACCATGTCTTTTACGCCGGCTACCACAATGAATGGTTTTGTAATCAATTATGATATGCGTATTCCAGCGGTTGCAGTAGCCAATGGAATCAGTTTCAACTATGGAAACTTTAATCCAGCTACGGGCGGTGGAGAAGGTGGTTTTGCAAATGGATTGTCTGTTTGTTTTAGAACAGTAGCAATCCCTGATGCCATTGACATCAAATGGAATGGAACCGTTATTGGTTCAGGTAGTGCGGATATCTCAGGAGCGGGTTATTTTGAAACAACGATTGAAGTAACCGCTGCCGGTTATGTAACCGTGAAGTATGGTCCAAACCAGTCCGTTTTGGTCAATAATTTATTGGTTCCCGAGTATGCAAGTACCAATAAAACCGGCTGGAAAATGGCTTTTTCTGGAAAGACGGCGGCGTTATCGGCCAATACGCATGGGGTTGATGATATCAACTTGTATGCAACAGACCATGCCCAATATCAGTTGAATGGTGGAGCATGGCAGTCCAATAATGTATTTAATGATGTAGTATCTGGTTTATATACCGTGAACGTTCGCAATGCTGATAATCCGTTGGGATGTACAAATACATTGGATATGGTACTGCCAAACGCAGCCACTCCAGTTAATGCTACTTTAACTGCCACCAATTGTACGGGAATGTCGGTTAATACAGTTGGAGGTGGCATAGTGGTTACCTCATTTGAGCCGGGATTTGCATTGTATTATGAAAGTGTCTATGTGCACAATGGTACAACGTTGAATAATGATTCTGGATATCTGTCATCAAGTACAACTGGTTCTCCTAACATGGATGAATTCATTTGGCCGATGGGTACAACCACAGTAACGTATACTTTCTCTGCTATGCCTCCCGTATCTTACACGGTGGTGGTGAACGATGGACAGACGGCAAGTATAATTGCGCCTGCGGATGTTACTGTTTGTAATGGGACCATCCCCAATCTCGGATATCCAATTTATAATACGTCAGGTTGTGGAGGAGTGGTTGCTAATAATGCCCCTTCAACTTATCCAATTGGAAATACTACGGTTACGTGGACTGTAATTTACGCGGATGGCGATGTGGCATCGGCAACGCAAATTGTCACAGTGAATGCCAATCAGGATTATTACATCGATACAGATGGGGATGGATTTGGCACAGCCAATCCACCTGCAACAACTCCTGTTTATTTGTCGGGGGGACCAGGTTTAATTGTTGGAGGATTTACCAATGCAGGTTATAATTCATCAATTGTTGCACAGGGATTTACGGTATTTTCTCTTGGACCAATAAATCTGGATATTGCTGTCGCGATTTCGCAATGCGATACTGAAGATGCTACGGGTGCTCGCTTGGAAATTGTTCCAATGATAATTGGACAACCAGATTTGACTAATGTCATTGGATTTGCTGAAGTTCCAGCTGCTTCTATTCCAAATGAATGTTCGGGGTCGGTAAACCCAAATTCATTTGTTCATTTTATTTTGTACAATATAAATTTGAATTCACTTGGACAATATGCAATAGTTATTAGAAAGACAAATCCATCTGCTTTGCATATTAGATGCGGCATTTCAACCTCGAATATTTATTCTAATGGTTTTATGATGTCAAAGTCGAGTCAATTAGGATCATGGTCGAGTTTTTCATCATTTGATTTACTTTATAACATAACTCAATATACCCCTCCGGGAACAGTCACTACTTGCAATGCGCCAGCTGGCTATTCTTTGTTGACTACAGATTGCAATGATGCCGTGTCCTCTGCCAATCCTGCAGGAACTGAAATATGCGGGAATGGTATCGATGAGGATTGCTCTGGTGCAGATTTGACTTGTATTCCAGTTTTGGGTTGCGTGACTGATGGTGCTTGTAACTTCAGCCCAACGGCCAATACCGATGACGGTTCATGTATTTTACCGGTAACTTATTATTTGGACACCGATGCGGATGGATGGTATGCTACTTATACTGAGAGCTGCACCGATCCGGGTGCTGGGTATGTAACTACTACCTCAGGCTCAGGCGATTGCAACAACAACAATGCAGCGATACACCCTCAAGTTGTGGAGATATGCAATGCTACCGATGATAACTGCGATGGATTGGTAGATAACGGTGCGGGTTCAACTTGGTATTATGACGGTGATGCTGATGGATTTGGAACGCTAAACGGAGATATCTTGACCAATTGCTCTCAACCCAATGGCTTCGTAGCAAACCATTTAGATTGCAATGACGCCAATGCATCAATCAATCCCAACATGTCAGATTTGTGCAATGGTGTAGATTTGAATTGTGATGGCGCCGCCATCACCACCAATTGGTTCTTGGATGTGGATGGCGACAACTATATGAATCCAGGACCACAAGTTTTTACGAATGAATTGTACAACGGAAATACAAATCCTTCCTCAGTAACTTCTACATCATTTCAAACCAATGTTTTAGCTGCGCAAGAGTTCACCACGGGAAATACTTCATTGACAGGCTTTGCCGTTCAATTGCCCTCTTACATGTGTGTAAGTGGCGGAACGCCAAGTATGCTGATGTACATCGTTCCCTCTGAAGGAGGTATCATTTTAAATAATGCAATTGGGGCTAGTCAAGTATATGCAACGGAAATGATGTTAGCATGTTCAGGAAATACTTTTGGTACGACAACCTTTGGCTTTGAAAATACTACATTGGCAGCTAATACAACTTACGCTATTGTCGTCATGGGTTATCCTGTATCAGGTATTGGTAGTTTCAGTTGGCAATATACCTACGGTGGATCTTCTACAGGGAATGCGTATTCAAATACGAGTTTCCCTTTGGACAATTGGGATATTGTTTCTGATGTTCAATTACATTTTAATATATATCCCTATCATGTGCCCGTATTTACCCAATGCACAACACCAGGAACAGGATATGTGCAAGGAACCAGTTTGGGTGATGATTGCAACGATGCGGTTGCTTCGATTCATGTAGGTGCAACTGAAATCTGTGGTAATGGCACCGACGAAGATTGCTCAGGAAGTGATTTGGTATGCACCACAATTGCAGGTTGCTTGAATGCTAATGCTTGCAACTACAATGCTTCTGCAACTGTTTCGGATAACTCTTGTATTTTGCCTTCAACATTCTATCAAGATTTGGATCAGGATGGTTTTGGAAATCCAAATGTTTTTGTTTCAGCCTGTGCCATGCCTGCCAATTATTCAGATGATAATTTGGATTGCAACGATAATTTGATAAGTGTAAGTCCAGATGGAGTTGAATTATGTGACAATTTGGATAATGATTGCAATGGATTGGTTGATGACGAGATTGGTGATTACTATGCGATCGATGCGGATGGCGATGGATTTGGTTCGGATCAGGCCATTATATACGTGCAAGCGTGTTCTCAACCTGCGGGTTATTCGATTGATGAGACAGATTGTGACGATAATGATTCCTCTGTTTATCCAGGGGCTACAGAAACGTGTGGCAACAACATTGATGATGATTGCGCCAATGGCGATGTTGCTTGCGCGCCAGTAGCTGGTTGTACGGATCCACAGGCATGCAATTACAATGCACAAGCCACAATCAACGACGGATCTTGCATCGCTGTATATCTAATTTTTATTGACTTGGATGGTGATGGATTTGGCGATGCTTGGGGAGATAACTTGGAAACATGTAATCCTTCTATTTACCCGAATTATGTAACAAATGACTTGGATTGTGATGCCTACAATGCGGCTATTAATCCCAATGCGACAGAGGTGTGTAATGGCTCTGATGACAACTGCAATGGTGTTGCGGACGAAGGCGTCACTATCGCTTTTTACCTGGATGCGGACGGTGATGGATTTGGTAATCCCAATTCTACACTCTCTACTTGTGTGGCTCCAGTCAATTACGTTTCCAATAACTCAGATTGTGATGATCAAAATGAAGATGCTAATCCAAGTATGACTGAAGTATGTAATGATTTAGATGATGATTGTGATGGTCAAACAGACGAAGGTGTGGGTAACCCTATTTATGCTGATGCAGATAATGATGGTTTTGGAAATTCAAACAATTCAATGATTTCTTGCTTTTTGATTTCGGGCTATGTACTGAACTCAACAGATTGCAATGATAATATGAGTTCTATCAATCCTCAAGCAATTGAAGTTTGTGGAAATAGTGTCGATGAAGATTGCTCAGGTGCTGATTTGATCTGTCCATCTGCTGGTGGAATTGGCGATGCCGTAACTCTAAACGCAATCAATATTTACAATTCTGGTACTCAGTCATTGATAAATGTTAACATGATCAATGGTTCCAATACCATAGAGAATCCCGGCGAGGGTTTAGAATTGTGGTTCAAATTTACGGCTACTACCAATGCGGCTCGCATTGCGCTTCAGGGATCTACTGCTGTATTGGATGACAATGAGTTGAGCTTATATGCAACTCCTCAAACCACCGGTTTGCCTTTGATTCCTTTGGTGGTGGAAAATGATGTAACTCCATCTGCCATGGGTATCTCGTTGGACGGTGGAAATGAAACCATGTTCACTGATCAATTGGTAGTAGGACAGCAATACTATGTCTGTGTTAGAAATACAAACGCAACCCCAGGTTCATGTAAATTGAACATCGCTCGTTTGTTGGGTTCTGAAAATGACATAATGCCGTACACCAACTATACAGGCATTTATAACAATACATGTCAGAACTTCAAGGCCAAATTTAGAAATGGTGCTGCTGGATATGTTGTAAATAAACACAATGAGTTGGCTTCTTTCACCCAAGGCAATACGCCAGATTGGATTTATGCTATGCTTGCAACCAATGGCACGGGAACTGCAACTTCAGTGTGTCAATTGGGTAAGATAACTTCTCCTAATTTAACCAACAGTAACGTGACGATTTACACAAGTGTGGATGTGACTTATATCTTAAAAGATGCATTCGGAAATAGCAATACTCTTTTGGCAAAAGGAGGAAGTGCAATGCCGGTGGTATTGACACCAGAGGCGGATTTGAATGTGCGCACTACGGATCGTTGTCCAGTTTACAAATCTTTGAACTCATCTGTGGCAACCAATAGATCAATTTGCGGCGCATCTTTGTACAATTGGGAAATAACAGAAACTCTGCCTAACCCAGGATTGCCTGTGAGTATCAACGGAGCAGCTAATGCCAGTAGATTGATGCAGATGTCTGCTTTCCCAGCTATCGAGCAAGGAAAGACTTATGATGTGCGCATCAGAGTGCGTCATTTGGACGGAGTTACATATACCGAGTTTGGAGAAAATTCTTGCGTCCGCACCATCGGCGCTGCGGGTATGCAGCCAACCAACAATGAGACGCCGATGACAATAGCATCCAATTCAGATTTCATGATTTACCCCAATCCAAGCGCTGGAGAGAATATCCATATTTCGATTACCAACCCATCAAGTTGGGTGAATTTGAAAGTGGCAGATGCTAGTGGACGAGTGGTGTCTACCATGAGTTGGAATGCAGAGGAGATGCCAGTACGCAACCTAAATGTGCCATCAGATTTAGCCAACGGAATGTATATGGTGACGCTTAGTCAATTTGGAAAATCATCTACCGTAAGAATGATGATAGCCAACTAAGTTCTACCAATTATTGTTAGGTCAATAATGAAAAAGATCCCGAGGAAACTCGGGATTTTTTTTGATATTATAAATCATAACTCCACAAATTCTTGTCTGGGTATCTTCTTGAATTCTCAACTAAATATAAGTAATTCAGTGAGTTAATTATTTTAAATATTGAATTGAAATATTAATAATATCAATTTTAAGGCTATTGAAAACATAGAAAAATAGTTTTGATGACCTAAACAAAATACTATGAAAAAACAAGTATTACTTTTTCTATTCGGGCTTTATTCTTTATTTGTAACGGCCCAATGTGCCAACCCAGTGGGAGACCCAAGTGTTTATCCATTGAACGCCTGGACGTGTTATATATATAATGCGAATACAGATCTAGCCAATTATTTAGGGTATATGGATTCGTTTCCGGGGTTGTCATTCCACACCAATCCCAATCACGCATTAGCGAATTCAGCTAGTTTTAGTCCGGCATCAGGTCCGGGATTGAATCTAACTTACCATGGTTGTACAGTTTCAGGTAATTATGTTTTGCGTTACGTGCGACAGGGTGTTCCAGAATGTGGTTCTTATCATATCTCAGCTTTGCAACAACAAGAAATAATGAAGCTAAGAATCAATGGTGTCCTTGTATGGCAGAATACCGATTATTTAACTTCAGATGTAACTGCAATGAATTTAATGGCTTGGTCAGGTTATTTAGATGGGAACACAATCATAGAGTATGAGGTTTTCAAAGATGCATCGAGTTTATCTGCAGGATTGGAATTTGTTAAAGTAGAGGAACCGAGTGCCCTAGCGTCTGCTTGTGATTCTTCTATAACTGTTAATGAAGCCGCAATGGGATTTGAAAATGTAAAAGTCGAAGATTTTACAAATTCTACAACTTTGGCTTACAATGGTTTCACTTTAAGCGGTAATGCTTCCATGCAAAACGGAACAATGGCTTTGACAAGTGGAGGTGGTCAGACAGGAACAGTATCTGTTATTCCATCAATTTCAATTACTGATTTTGTTATTAATTACGATCAGAAAATACCCAATGCAACCTTAGCCAACGGCGTAAGTTTTAATTTCGGAAATTTTAATCCAGCAAGTGGCGGCGGAGA
>JACCDT011684068.1_pt1 | contig 41691 bp, 35 predicted proteins | sample 7446291 | NCBI WGS metagenome assembly JACCDT01 (sample SAMN15323446, study PRJNA562643) | freshwater metagenome | isolation source: river surface water | place: USA:Blue River Watershed | collected 2017-08-17
CCTTGCTCGACACCATTGATAACTTGGTGGCGATGCAAGCTGATATTTTTGTGGTGAGACACAAAACCACAGGTGCCGCTGTTGAGGTGGCGCAACATTTACCTCCACATGTTCATGTGATCAATGCGGGCGATGGCACCAATCAACACCCGACCCAAGGTTTACTTGATATGTACACCATGCGTCATTACAAACAAGACTTCACCAAGATCAAGGTAGCCATAATTGGAGACATTGTTCACAGTCGTGTGGCTAAATCAAATATTCATGCGCTGACCACCTTGGGTTGTAAAGAGATTCGTGCCATCGGCCCAGAGAGCTTGCTACCTAAAGACCTCAACATGATGGGTGTCAAAATCTTCAATAACATTGAAGAAGGTTTGAAAGATGTTGATGTGGTGATGACTCTCCGTATCCAAAAAGAACGCATGGAAGCAGGGCAAGTGCCTGAAGGAGATGCGTTCTTCAAACAGTGGGGCCTTACTCAAGCAAGGCTCAAACTGGCCAAGCCTGATGCGATTGTGATGCACCCAGGACCTATGAACCGCGAAGTAGAGATTGCTAGTGATGTCGCTGATGGCCCTCAAGCAGTGATCCTAAAGCAAGTGACCTTCGGTATTGCAGTGCGCATGGCGGTGATGTGGATTGTGGCGGGAAATTAAAAGCGAAGACTAAAAAGCAAAAGAAAAGTAATTGAAATGAAAATTAAGAAATTAAGAAAGTAAGCAAAAAGCTAAAAGTAAAAGAAGAAAAAATAATAAGAAATATAGAAGAGGATCAATAGATAGAGATGGCCAAGGAAAATTCCTTGGCCTTTTTCATTGGGTCAGCAAGGATCAACTTTGATGATGCCAAATGGAAAGTCAGAAGGTGTTAAAGAAATCTTCACGTCATAACCAATCATGGTGATGGCATGAAGTAAGCGCAAGAACTCAACATGCTTGTGATCTCCATTAAAGAACTGAATTGACTTGCTTGAATTAAGACCAAGACTGCCCATGCATGTAATGGGGTTTAGATTCTTAAGTTTTGCCTTTTGAATGAAAAATTCGCAAGTTCGATTCTTGGTGGTAATCATGGAAGCTGGCTTTGCATCCATTTCTAATTCAGTTACAAGAGCGGCATTCATGGCTGCTGCTTGTTCACTGTTAATTCCTGATTCATGTGGAAAATACTTCATACGAATACCCATTGATAAACCCTTTGTTAAAGTTCAATAAGAAAAAGCTCGAATAAAGAGGATAGTCAGATTTGTGTAGAGAATAGTTCTGATTATGTTGTAGGAAATTTCTTACGAAAAATTCTCTGGCTTACTTTTTTGATTAAAGGTTATATAAAAATATACTAACTAAAAAATAGGGCTTTAATCAGTAAGAACAACTTTGGCATATTCATAAATAGTTTAAGATAGCTGTGTGGAAATATGAAGCATCAGTTGGGCTGTGCGCATCATTTTGTCTGAATTACTCACGCCACCAGGTATTTGAATTATGTGGGTGCTGCTCATGCTTTTTTTTGATCAAAAAGCATGAGCTTATTAAAAAAGTTCTCATCACGGTTGGTCTTGTGATGATATGAGTCACTGGCACCAATTATTTTGCTGTGCAGTTCACCAATATGGTGGGCGATTGGATGAATTGGCCAACACAGACTTCCTCTATAGCTAGTAACTGTAATGACTTATTAAAAGGGAGTTTCGAAAATCCACAGGCTACATCATATTAGGAGGTGGTCACCGCAAAGGTACCTTATAGACTCCTCCTGACTATCAACAACAAGATCTATCATCCAGTTCCATGGAAAGACTCAGATATGCGGCGAGACTAGCGAGGCAAACCAAATTACCTATCTTGGTAACCGGGGGCTCCTGATAAAGCCGATAAACAAGAGATTTCAGAGGCGTTCATGATGAGATGGCGTTGGAGTAAGAGCTAGGTTTGAGTCCTCGCTTGCTTGAGTGTCAATCCAATACCAGATAAGAGAATACTATTCGTTCAGCTGAAATTCTTAAAAAAGAGAGTGTTAAAAATGTCTATTTTGCCACCCATTTTTGGCACATGCCGCGAGCAAAGGCTGTTTTTGAAAAAGATGGCTTGACTGTAATAGATTCTCCCATGGGTCTTTATCAAAACACAGCCTTCACTACTTTGGATTTTTACCCCAGTAGTGAGGAATTTAAGCGAACCAGGTGGATTTGGCATGAAATCCATGGAAATCTCTGGTGCAGTGTAAAATTTAGTAATTAATAAATTTACATTTATTTAATAAATAACCTTTTTTAAAGAATTCATGTCTACACTATGTCAGAACAATCCTTTAACAAGCCCTTAGAAGATGAAATCTCTCTTAAAGACATCATTATTTTTTTAGTGGAATCTTGGAAATCTATTCTATCTACTGTTGCTCTGGGTGTTTTAGCGGCTTGTACTTATATTGCAGTAACCCCCAATCAATATGAAGCTACAGCACAAATTTTGGGGGCCCAGTTGTCAACTGGCGGTATTTCAGCAACAAATATTGAAGACCCTAATTTACTCATTGCAAGAATGAGGCTTCCTTCAAGCTATGATCAGGCTTCTATAGTTGCTTGTGGGTATGAGGGTAAAAAGCAAGCAGCTGAACTTCTTGTGAAGATGATCAAGCTTAGCTTATCTAAAGGTACTCAGATGGTAGAGATGAAAGCCACTGGTCTAAGTCAGGAGCAAGCAACGCAATGTGCTCAAACAATTTTTAATGAAGTTAAGCAATCTCAAAAAATGATTGCTGAGCCAATTATTGAAGAGGCTAAAGCCAAGTTAGCTATCTACACTGCAAGACTTCAAGAAGCTCAAGCATTCATCAATAAGGCTGATAAATCAGGCGCCTCATTGCCGGCAGCTTATTTTTCGACCAGAGATGAAGTGAAATATCTAACTGATGAAGTGATTCGTTTAAACGAACTCATCAGTTCTGTATCAAGCCGCCAAACAAAATTAGTTTCACCTATATATGTGTCAGAAAAGAAAGTTGCACCAAAGAAACTAATCTTATTGATTGCAGGTCTGATAGGTGGCTTATTCTTTGGTCTTGCGGTGGAGATGGGGCTGCGTGCCTATCGTTCTTATAAAGCCTCGAGCCAGCATAAATAATTTATTTGTAAAAATTAAAGTTTCATTTGGATTTGAAAAGTAAAAGTAGGAATGGTTGAGTGATCTATGAAATGGCATGTGATTCATACCAAAGTCAGAGAAGATTTTAGAACTCTTCAGAATCTTCAAAATCAAGGTTTTGAAGATTTTTTGCCTACCTGGCAAGTTTAAAAGAAGTAACAAGGAAAATTAAACTAGCAACTAAACCCTTATTCAACCGCTATCTATTCATTCGTTTGTCAGATGTCAGTAGTATTGGTTTCAAATTCGATCAACCCTTGGTATTCAGTTTTTAGTCAAGCCACCGAGTTTATCGTGATACCTGATTCTGTTGTGGAGTGTCTTAAGCAACGTTGATCTCAAGCAGAGCCTTTTTAAGTCTGGTGAAATATTGAAAATCTCTAGTGGCCTTTTTAAGGGCTTTTTTGGGTTTTTTGAAAAACTCCAAACCCTTACTGATGGCTTTCCCAGACCAATGCTCTTTGTGAAAATATTAGAATTAGTGCAGAAGTTGCAAATTCAACTACACCATCATAAGAAGTTTGGCGCCTAATTTAACTTGGCTGCTTATTTTAGAAGATTAAAAATGCTCGGCGTTTTGAATTTAACCACAGCGTTATAGACCCAGACATAAGAAACACAAAATAGCAATGCAAAGCATTGCAAAACCCACGTTGTTTGCCACCAAATAATTGCAGGAAAAACAGCTAAGCTTGATAGCAACCAGAGATAAGGAGAGGTTTTTGCATTCTTAGCGTAAGAGACGGTATCTTTAGTTTCATGCACTTCTGCCCAGCGTATTATGCGACGATAAATCAGCGAATGAAAGTGAGCGCCATCAGGTAACCCTGGATTTTTGCCTTGATGAACTTTTCTGCGCCAAATGGTGAAGAGTGTTTCAAAAATAGGGTAGGCATTCACTAATAGCGCAAACCAAGGAGATACGCTTGGATTGCGCTGTACTAACAAAATAGACAAGCAAGCAATTAAAAAACCAATTAAGTAAGCTCCGCCATCGCCTAAGAAAATCAAACCTTTTGGATAGTTCCAAATAAAGAAGCCACCGATGGCCCCAATAACGATCAAACAAGTGGAAGATAAAACAGGATCATTGGCTTTAAAGGCCACATAACCAATAGCCAGTACACTGATCATGCCAACCATGCTAGCTAAACCATTGAATCCATCAATGATGTTGTAGGCATTAGCAAGACCTGTGATACCAATAATGGTGAAAATAACTGAAATGGCACCAATGCCAAGTAACCAATCAATACCTGGTACCTGAATAGATACAACCCATGCGTTCAAAAGGTAGCCAATGAAACTAGCTGAAATAGCAGTCGCAAACAGTCTTGTTTTGATTCCAATTTTTTTGGTGATATCCTCTAGTAAACCAATTAAAAAAGCAGGAAGAGAACATGCAATCAATTGCAGGGCTAGGTAGCCTCTATCTAAGCTCAAAAAAAAATGAATAATTAATCCTGTGACTAGCAAAGACAAAAAGATACTAATACCACCAATTCTAGGGACAGCAAAAGCATGGAACTTTTGGGGCCCAGATAAATCATGATCGCTGGATATTTTCTCGTGAAGATGTTGATAGCGAATCAAAAACATCGTTATCAACAAACTTAAAAAAAAGGCAAAAATTAAAAATTCCATGGACTCAATTGTAGTTTTTGTATTAGGAAATTGTATTAATTGGCAGGGTTAGTGATTATAATATTAAAAAATAACAGCGTTTTATAACTGCGTAATTTTTATCTCATAACCTACTAAATCCATATTTAATTCAAAAATTTAAAGTTACTAATGATGTGAAGGGTATTTTTAATTAGTCGGTAATTGTTGTTAAAAATGAAATTTTGATTAGGAAAGGTTTTTATAGAGAAGTAAAAGACTAACTTAAAGCCCACTAAACATTAAGATAGTCTAAGAAACTTAGAAGTAATCTTACATTTAAATCGGCGTGAGCTATCTAGATTTTTGATATTTGCTTGCACGTAATTAATTATTTCTTAAATGCTTAAGTTCCAAAAGGTTCAATCACAGTCAGAGTTTTGGAAATAACCAAAATAAGTAGATGCTAATATGCTATCGCCATAAAGATTGGCCGAAAAACTGTCTTAACGGGAGCATCCTTAAGGGATAATATGCAAGAATTGCAAGGTCGTAGTAAGAATTAATTCTTTGAGTTGTGAGGTAAGAATGTCATATACTGAAAATTTATGAAATATGGAATTAATTTAAAGTAAGAGTAGGTTTAAGAGATTAGGGTCTGGTATTTGCTGCCTTAATTGTCAACAGTCTGCTGTATATTAAAAAATAAACAAGATTAGATTAAAAATTAAAAGAAGGTTTTCATGAAGATTGCAGTAGTTGGTACTGGTTATGTTGGTCTATCGAATGCAATCCTACTCTCTCAGCATCATCAAGTAATCTGTTTGGATATCATTCCTGAGCGAGTTGATTCTATCAACCGTAGAATTTCTCCTATTGTAGATTCGGAAATTGAGGAATACTTTCAAACTAAAAGCCTAAATTTAAAGGCGACTCTAAATAATCAGGAGGCTTACGTTGATGCTGATTTTGTAATCATTGCAACCCCTACAGATTACGATGAGGCAACAAACTATTTCAATACCGACTCAGTAGAAGGTGTGGTCTACGATGTTTTGAAAATAAATCCTAAAGCTTTGATGGTTATTAAGTCCACTATTCCTGTTGGATTTGTTGAGCAATTACGAAAAAAACTCAATTGCCAAAATATTATTTTTTCGCCAGAGTTCTTGCGAGAAGGTAGGGCTCTATATGATAACTTGCACCCTTCACGTATTGTAGTTGGGGAGCAATCTGAGCGAGCAAAAATATTTGCAAGTCTACTCAAAGAGGGGGCAATTAAAAAGGATAGTCCAATTCTTTTTACAAATGCCACTGAAGCGGAGGCGATAAAACTTTTTGCCAATACATACCTTGCAATGCGCGTTGCTTACTTTAATGAGTTAGATACATATGCGGCCATTCATGGATTGAATACCCGTCAGATCATTGAAGGGGTTGGCTTGGATCCAAGGATTGGCTCTCATTATAATAACCCCTCATTTGGTTATGGAGGTTACTGTTTGCCTAAAGATACAAGGCAGTTGCTAGCCAACTATCGTGATGTCCCGCAAAATTTGATGCGGGCTATAGTTAATTCGAATGCAACACGTAAGGATTTTATTGTTCAAGATATTTTGAGGCGTGATCCCAAAGTCGTGGGTATTTATCGGCTCATTATGAAGGCGGAATCTGATAACTGGCGTGCTTCAAGTATTCAGGGCGTTATAAGGCGCTTAATGGAAAAAGGTGTGAGAGTAATAGTTTATGAGCCTATTCTTAATCAAAAAGATTTTTTTGGATGTGAAGTTTTTGATAATTTGGCAGAATTTAAAGAGTATGCCGATATCATCGTAGCTAATCGCGGGGCGGATGTCTTAGTTGATGTGGCGGATAAGGTTTACACGCGAGATTTATTTGGAAAAAACTAACTAATTTATGGCTGGTTTAGTGAATAACAATACTTAATTCTCTAACAGGCTAAGCTGATAATTACTTGGGTATGCATCAATAATCATTGAGGGGGCATCATGTTAAAAGGATCAACTATTTTAATTACTGGGGGTACTGGTTCATTTGGTAATACTTTTGTGCCAATGACTTTAGAAAAGTATTCGCCCAAAAAAATAATAATATTTTCACGTGACGAAATGAAGCAATGGGAGATGGCTAAGAAATTTAAAAGTGATGATAGGGTAAGATTTTTTATTGGCGATGTTCGAGATAAAGAAAGATTGCATCGAGCATTAGATAAAGTTGATTATGTTGTTCATGCCGCTGCAACAAAAATTGTGCCAACAGCTGAATATAATCCTTTTGAGTGCATTAAAACAAACATAATCGGTGCCATGAATTTGATTGATGTATGCATTGATAAAGGAATTAAAAGAGTTGTAGCTTTATCTACCGATAAGGCAAGTAGCCCTATTAATTTATATGGAGCCACTAAATTAGCCGCAGATAAAATTTTTGTAGCTGGGAATTCTTATGCGGGAGCTCATGATACCCGTTTTGCGGTTGTTCGATATGGAAATGTTATGGGGTCTAGGGGGTCTGTAATCCCATTTTTTTTATCTATTAAGGGTGGCGGCGGCACTCTACCCATAACTGATGCTCGAATGACTCGATTTATGATCTCTCTTGAGCAAGGTGTTGAATTAGTTTGGCGCGCATTTGATGATATGTTAGGTGGCGAAATTTACGTTAAGAAAATTCCATCTATGAATATAGTTGACTTGGCTAATGTTATTGCACCAAAGGCAAACCATGAAATAGTAGGCGTCCGTCCTGGAGAGAAGCTCCATGAGCAAATGATTGGCTCAGAGGATTCACAATACACATATGAATATCCTGATTATTACAAAATCTTACCAGCAATTTATGAGTGGGACAAGGATGCAAATCGTATAAAAGATGGGATAAAGGTTGCGGATGGTTTTAGTTATACCAGTGATAATAATAAAGACTGGATGAGCGGTGAAGATTTAATGGGTTGGATTGAATTAAATCGTCATAAGATTGGCAACATTTAGAGTTTTCAATATTTTTGCAATTAAATTAATCGGGGTTAGCTTAACTTGATCTTACTATTTTCCTGTGTATGTTAATGATTTTTTACAGATGAACAATTCATTCGGTCCTTCGCGATTAGCCTTGGGCACTGTTCAATTTGGTTTGCCTTATGGGATATCAAATAACAAGGGGAAGGTTACTGAGGCGCAGGCTCATGAAATGATAAATTTGGCTCGCAACGCTAACGTGAATACGCTAGATACTGCTGTTGCCTACGGAGAGGCGGAGGAGGTGCTTGGGCGTATTGGAGTTTCTGATTTTTTTATTATTAGTAAGCTCCCTAGATTTGATCAAACTGAAAAATTTCTTGATGGTTGGGTACTTAATAAAATTCAAGACTCTCTGATTCGGCTTGATGTGCCATCCCTTTATGGTTTGATGTTACATGCTCCAGACGATCTTCTAGGGCCCTATGGTGCAAAAATAGTACGAGAGTTGTTGCATGCAAAAACTATGGGTTTAGTGGAACGTATTGGATTATCAGTTTATAGCCCAGAACAATTAGCATCCTTAGTTAATATATTACCAATTGAAATTATTCAAATTCCTTTAAATATATTTGATCGACGTTTTTATGAAACGGGATGGCTGGATAAGTTAGTTTTAAGTGGGATTGAAGTGCATGTTCGCTCTGTATTTTTGCAGGGTTTATTGTTGATGCATAGAAAAAATATTCCGTCAAAATTTGCTCCATTTCGAGAAAAAATTAATGATTGGCATACTTGGTTAGATTCTCAGTCTTTCAGAAAATCCCCAGTTGAGGCTTGCCTGGCTCATGTGTCATCTTATAATGGGATATCTCGAATTGTTGTTGGAGCAGACAATCCAGTTCATTTGCAAGAAATAATCACGGCATCAGATTCAGTGGCTTGTCGAGCCCCTGAGAGCCTTTCAAGCTGTGATACCTCTCTAATAAATCCCGCTGAATGGAATGCCTTATGAATATTATTGCAATTGTACAAGCTCGCATGGGCTCTACTCGCTTGCCCAATAAGGTGATGAAGCTTATTGATGGCAATACTATGATTGAATTATTGTTATACCGACTAAGTCAGGCAAAACATCTAACAAAAATTGTTGTGGCCACATCAGTAGATCCCCAAAATAATTTACTTCTAGAACATATCCGTGATTTGGGTTACATCTGTGAGATGGGTAGTGAAAATGATGTTTTAGGGCGCTATGCCGAAGTTGCTCAAGCCCATTTGGCTGATGTTGTGGTGCGAATAACTGGGGATTGTCCTTTAGTTGATCCTGATCTTGTTGATGAAGCAATATCTTGTTTTTTAGCTCAAGATCTGGATTATCTTTGCAATAACTATCCCCCTACTTATCCTGATGGTTTGGATGTTGAAGTTTTTACCGCGAATGCGTTGTATAGAGCTCAGACTGAGGCCACTGAAAATTTTGACCGTGAACATGTCACGTCATATATGCGAAAACCAGGATTGTTTCGGATTGCTACAGTTGGCGCAAATAAAGACCTATCTTTACTTCGTTGGACTGTTGATGAACCAAGAGATTTCGATGTAGTTTCTAAGGTCTTTGAATATTTTTCGCCAAAAAGAAACTTTAGATGGGGTGAGGTCTTGGAACTGTATTACAGAACCCCTGATTTATTTAAAGCAAATTTGAACATCAAGCGTAATGAGGGGGCATTTATGGGGACTGGACAAAAGCTATGGAAGCGAGCTAAGGATGTGATACCGGGTGGAAATATGTTGCTATCTAAGCGTGCTGAAATGTTTTTACCTGATTTATGGCCCTCATACTTTAGCCGGGCAAAGGGTTGTAGTGTATGGGATTTGGATGGTAAAGAGTATATTGACATGTCTATTATGGGAATTGGGACTAATACTCTGGGTTATGGCCACCCTGAAGTAGATTTGGCAGTAAGTCAGGTGGTGAAAGATGGCAATATGTCAACATTGAATTGTCCCGAAGAGGTCTACTTAGCAGAACGTTTGGTTGAGTTACATCCCTGGGCAGATATGGTTCGTTTTGCGAGAACTGGTGGAGAGGCTAATTCGATAGCTATACGGATTGCTCGTGCAGCTACCGGTAAAGATAAAGTCGCTATTTGTGGTTATCATGGGTGGCACGACTGGTATTTATCTGCAAATTTAGGAGATAACCATAATCTTTCTGGGCATTTACTTCCCGGATTGGAGGTGCGGGGGGTTCCAAATAATCTTAAAGGTAGTGTGCTATCTTTTAACTATAATGATTACTCTACCCTAGAGACCATAATAGGTCAGCATGACATTGGTACTATCATCATGGAGGTTTCACGCAACTTTTCCCCTGAAAATAATTTTTTGCAGCGGGTGCGTGAGCTAGCAACAAAAAATGGAATCGTACTAATATTTGATGAATGTACGTCAGGTTTTCGTCAAAGTTGTGGTGGTTTACACAAAGTTTATGGTATTGAACCTGATATCGCTATGTTTGGTAAGGCTTTAGGCAATGGTTATGCGATTACTGCTGCAATTGGTCGCCGAAATGTTATGGAGGCAGCACAGTCTACTTTTATTAGTAGTACTTTCTGGACTGAGCGTATAGGTCCCGTAGCAGCACTTAAGACGCTGGAAGTTATGGAGCGTGAAAAATCATGGGAGACTATTACGCAAATTGGAAGGAATGTCATCGATCGTTGGCAGTCATTAGCTTCAGTTCATGGATTGAACATTAAGATAAGTGGTTTGCCAGCGTTAGCTGGATTTTCCTTTGATGGACCTAACTCTTTGGTTTATAAAACTCTTCTAACTCAGCAAATGTTGGATCAAGGTTTTTTGGCTAGTACGCTGCTGTACGCCTCTACTGCTCACACCCCCGATCTATTAGAACGATATTTTCTAGCATTGGATCCAGTATTTAAGCTTATTGCTGAATGCGATTCTGGTCATCAAGATCCATATAGGTTGTTACGTGGGCATGTATGTCATAGTACTTTCAAGCGGCTAAATTAAAGATTATGTCGAGAGTGATTGTTTTTGGGGCGTCCGGTTTGCTTGGTTCTAGCCTTGTGCCAATTTTGAAAGATTTAGGATATGAAGTTTTCACACAAGGTCGATTCGGGACCGTGGACCTATGTCTTGATTCGTTAGATTCTAAATCTATTGCTGTCATTTTAATCAAGTACAGGCCCATGTTTGTAATCAACCTGATTGCCGCAACCAATGTTGATCTTTGTGAAGTGCAGCCTGATATTGCTTGGCAGGGAAATGTTGAAGCTGTTTCAGCTATTGTTGATGGCATTGTTGTATGCGGTGATAAATCTGGCATTCGACCACATTTGGTGCATATTTCAACTGATCAAGTTTATGATGGTTCCGGTCATCACACGGAGGAAAAAATTCATCCGATAAATGTTTATGGACTTACCAAATATACAGGTGAATTATTGGCATCCAGCATCGGCGCAACTATTTTGCGCACTAATTTTTTTGGGCGAAGTCGTTGCTTAGGCCGTCAAAGTTTCAGCGACTGGTTGGTTAATAATTTCCTTGAAAAAAATCCGATCACATTATTTGATGATGTGAGATTTAGTGCACTGCACCTCAATACACTTTGCAAAATCATCGCCCAATGTATGTTACATAGACCGATTGGTGCTTTTAATGCGGGTTGTAGAGATGCAATTACTAAGGCTGATTTTGCATTGAAATTGGCAAAAGAATTGGGAATTTCTGTGGAAAATGTTAGAGTTGGGCTCTCAACTGATTTTGTATTTAAAGCACGTCGACCTCTTAACATGAGTCTTCAGGTTTCACGTCTTGAGCGTGCTCTTAATATTGAGCTTCCAACGATTTTGAATGAAATTGAACAAACTGCTGAGGAGTATCTGAATGATGACCTATAACATAAATCAACCTTTAGGTGAATTTGTTATTGATGGTAAAAAAATTGGTAATTCTTACCCTACGTATTTTATTGCTGACATAGCAGCTAATCATGATGGTAGCCTGGAAAGAGCTAAAGAATTAATCTACCTTGCCAAAGAGTCTGGCGCTGATGCAGCAAAATTTCAACACTTTCGAGCTGAAACAATAGTGTCTGATAGGGGTTTTAGGTCATTGGGGAGGGCTCAATCGCATCAAGCTTCCTGGAAAAAGTCGGTAATTGATGTTTATCGTGACGCATCTGTCAGTGTAGATTGGACCGAGGAGCTCAAAAACACATGTAAAAAAGCGGGCATCACTTTCTTTACCAGCCCTTATGATTTTGATTTGGTTGATCACATAGACCCTCATGTACCTGCTTATAAGATTGGATCAGGTGATATCACATGGATTGAAATGGTTGAGAAAATTGCTTCTAAGCAAAAACCCTACATTCTGGCTACAGGTGCATCTTCAGTCGATGATGTGATGCGCGCTGTAAGTGCTGGCTTGGCAATTAATTCTCAGCTTGCTTTACTTCAATGTAACACGAATTACACGGGAAATCTGGAGAATTTATCTTATGTTCAGCTTAATGTGCTTAAGACTTATCGATCAATGTATCCTGGAATGATTTTGGGTCTGAGCGATCATACCCCTGGGCATGCAACTGTTCTTGGTGCGATTTCCTTAGGTGCACGCATAATAGAAAAACACTTTACAGATAATGTTAATCGAGAGGGGCCAGATCACAAGTTCTCAATGGATCCAAAATCTTGGCGAATCATGGTTGATTATTCGCGGGAGCTTGAAGCTGCTTTAGGGTCTGGATTAAAAAAAATTGAGCAAAATGAGCTTGAAACGGTAGTTCTTCAAAGGCGATCCATTCGTTTAGTTAGGGACTTGCCTGCTGGCCATGAAATAACTATTGAAGATTTAGTTATGTTACGCCCTGCTCCACCAGAGGCTTTGAAGCCATATGAGATTGATTTTGTTGTTGGGCGATGCTTGCGAACAACAAAATCTAAGGGGGAGCATTTGACGGGGTATGATTTGATTTAGATCTAATAAGTTTTATTGAGACATTGTTTAATGCGGGTGCCTTTTTAAGAGTAATGAAAATCACAGACAAAAAATATTTTAAGGCCTTAAGAAAATGAGTGGAAAAATTTTTGTAGTTCTTGCTTCACTTCTAATACTGTTGTATGTTAGTGGGGCTTCGTCAAGAGCTCCAGAATATCAATTATTAGAAAGATATGAATTAATTGGAGGAAAAAAAGAAGCAGGTGGCCACATCGCTTTCCCCGATGTATCAGATTTTTGTGGGTTACCTCATATAGCATATAGAGAGGGGGATTCGCATGCATCGGATAAGGGCGCTGTAAAGATTGCAAGCTTAAACCAAAATGAATATACATATAAAATCGAGATTAAAGATCAAAAATACGATATCAGAAATCCATATTTTGTAAAAAATAATGAAAATTTATATGTATATGTTTCTGTATTTAATTTTTCTGACTTGAAGAATGGTTTTATAGAATCAAGGTTATACCAGATTTCTATCGGCTGTAATCTTCTCAACGATCCTCGATTGATTAAAACGCTTGATTGGAGTGTGGTTTACATGCCTTTAAGTCTCAATATAGGTTCTTTTGGTAAATTTATTTCTGATAGAAGTTGGTGTGTAAGTATTTTTATAGATGCCCCTGATTGTTTCAAAACATATGACGAGGAAATGTCTCTACTTAAGGTTGATGGTGAATTTGTGGGCATACTTAGAAATCATCCCAAAGTTGGTTTACCTATGAGGCTGATGAGGTATTCCTCTTCTGGGGCCATTTTAGAAAGTAGAGATTGGTGTGTTAACGAAAACAGTAATGCTGCTTTAGTCTCCCCAAAGTTATATTTTTTAAATGGTAACTATTGGGTAGCTTATGCTGAAAGGGAGGAGATATCTAAAAGTCAGGAAAGGGCAACAATTAAATTAAAAAAGTTTCGATCTATAGAGGCTTTAAAGAACTGCAATCCAGATACACAGTTTAAAACGCCAGAAGCTGTGAATATCGATTACGGTTATCCAACAATTTTTATAAATCAGGGCCGCATGTCAATGATTTGGTATGAAACATCAGGTAAATCAACAAAGTTGTTTACTTCACCAATCCCCTAAAAATAGTTAGTAAATGAAGAAATTTGACACAGCAATAATTATTCCTGCTTATAACGAGCAGGATTCAATAGGTTCCGTAGTTATTGCCGTTCAACAGTATGGCCTGATAATAGTGGTGGATGATGGTTCGAATGACTTGACGGCTGAAATTGCAAAAACTCATGGCGCACATGTAATTTGCCATTTTAAAAATCAGGGTTATGAGTCTGCTCTTGATACAGGATTTAAAGTGGCATCAAAGATGAGTATGAAATACATTGTGACGCTTGATGCTGATGGCCAGCATGACCCTCAAAAGATTAAGCAATTCATTGATGAGCTCGACTTGGGGGCTGATGTTGTTGTTGGTGCTAGAGATAAGTTGCAGCGAATAGGGGAATATGTATTTGCATTTATTGGCTCAAGAGTATGGGGTATAAGCGACCCTCTTTGTGGAATGAAGGCTTATCGACTAAATTCTTTGAGCATTGAAAGTGTTCAGCCCAAATTTGATTCTGTTGGTACAAGATTCGCAATTAATGCGGCAAAGAGTGGTAAAAAAATTAGGAATATTGACATCTCAACTAGGCGGAGGATGGGGTGCTCTAGATTCGGAGATGGATGGCGTGCCAATAAAAAAATTTTTGCTGCGTTGCTTTATTCTTTAAAATAATTTTTTTTGATTTTTTCAAGCTAATGAAAAAATCTAATAGAGGTCTTAAATGAAATTTAGTGATGTGGAATTACCTTCAAATAAAAAATTTGGTATTTTTTTTGGTGTATTTTTTAAAGTAGTTTGTTTGTACCAGATTTTTCAGGCTAATTACTTTTTAGCTTCTTTGTTTTTTGTCATCGGAGTCATATTCATATTAATAGCGTTTTATAAAAATGAACTATTACTCCCTTTAAATAAATTATGGATGAGGCTTGGTATGCTTTTGGGATTGTTGGTTACCCCCATGATATTCGGATTAATATTTTTCGGGTTAATTGCACCATTAGGAATTTTTATTCGCGTATTGGGGCGCGATGAACTTCGTTTAAAAATTATGAAAAAACAAACATACTGGGTTCCTCGAATTGATTTGGTTGATAATCCAAGTAGATTTATAGATCAATACTAAGTTAAAGGGGAGCTTGTGAGAATTTTTTTGGAGTTATTAATGTTTCTTAAAGTTCGAAAAAAAATATGGCTCGCACCAATTGTTTTATTAATGATGATTTTTGGAGCTCTTCTAATTTTTGCTCAAGGTTCTGTTATGGCGCCGTTTATTTACACCTTATTTTAATAAATAATCGATTATGTTTATTCTAGGGATATCTGCTTTTTACCATGATAGTGCTGCAGCCTTATTAAGAGATGGTGAAATTATAGCGGCAGCACAAGAAGAGCGCTTCACCCGAAAAAAGCATGATGCAAACTTTCCCCTAAATGCAATTAAATATTGTTTAACTGAAGCAAATATAGGGCCTGCTGATATTGATTATGTAGTTTTTTATGAAAAACCATTTCTTAAGTTTGAGCGTCTGCTTGAAACTTATTTGGCATTTTCGCCAAGAGGTTTTTTTAGTTTTCTTAAAGCTATGCCCATTTGGGTTAAAGATAAAATTTTTCAGAAGTTACTTTTAATAAAAGAGCTTAATAAAATAGATGCTAATGTGTGTTGGCAAAATAGACTATTATTTTCAGATCATCATTTATCGCATGCCGCCAGCGCATTTTACCCGTCGCCTTTTGAGAATGCAGCAATTTTAACTCTGGATGGTGTTGGAGAGTGGGTAACTACTTCTTTAGCTATCGGCTGTGGTAAAAATATAAAAGTTACTAAAGAAATACTTTTCCCACATTCAATCGGTTTACTTTATTCTGCATTTACATATTACCTAGGTTTTAAAGTTAATTCCGGCGAATACAAAGTTATGGGTTTAGCTCCATATGGCGAACCAAAATTTATAAATTTAATTAAAGAAAATCTTATAAATATTGCTGATGATGGTAGTTTCCAGTTAGATATGACCTACTTTGATTATGCGACTGGTTTAACAATGACCAACAAAAAATTTGCAAAATTATTCGGTGGTCCTCCACGTAAACCCGAGAGCTCACTTACCCAACGTGAAATGGATCTTGCTGCATCTATCCAAAAAGTAATAGAAGAAATAATTATTAAATTGTCACAAAGTATTGCAAAGGAAACCGGTCAGAAAAATTTATGTTTGGCTGGTGGTGTTGCGCTCAATTGCGTTGCTAATGGCGTACTTTTGCAGGAAAAAATTTTTGAAAAAATTTGGGTTCAACCTGCAGCTGGTGATGCTGGAGGTGCGTTGGGTGCGGCATTAGCCATTTGGCATTTACATCTTAAAAAAGATAGAAAAGTAATACTTGGTCATGATTCTATGAAGGGCGCGTACTTAGGGCCATCCTACAGTAATGATGATATCGAGGTTGAATTAAAAACTGCTGGCGCCAATTTTAAAAAACTTAGTGATGATGAAGTTATAGAATTAGTTGCGAGTGAATTGTCCAATGGAAAAGCCATTGGTTGGATGCAGGGTCGCATGGAGTTTGGACCACGATCTTTAGGGGCTAGAAGCATTATTGCAGATCCGCGATCGCCAGTAATGCAGAAGCAGTTGAACTTAAAAATCAAGTATAGAGAAAGTTTTCGTCCATTTGCGCCAAGTATTTTGCGTAATGATGTAAATGAATGGTTTGAGTTTAATGCAGATAGCCCTTACATGCTCTTTGTTGTAAATGTTAAAAAAGATAAGTGTCACTCAAGCACAACAGAAGAAAAAATGTTTGGAATTGATAGGATTAATATTTTACGTTCAATAATTCCTGCGGTTACGCATATAGATTATTCAGCACGTATACAAACAGTGAATAATGAATTTAATACTAGGTATCATGATCTTATTGCTAAATTCAAAGAAAAAACAGGATGTCCAATGGTAGTAAACACATCTTTTAATGTTCGTGGTGAGCCTATTGTTTGTTCGCCAACAGATGCGTTTAAGTGTTTTATGGGAACTGATCTAGATGTGTTAGTTGTTGGAAATTATTTTTTGAAAAAGCAGGATCAAGATGTTATCTATCAACAAAGTTATGAAAAATCCTATGAGTTGGACTAAACGAATAAGTTTTTACTCAATTTTAGTCTTGCTAATATTAGTATTTGTTGAGGTTGTACTCATTGTGGGGGTTAAGATTTTTATACCTGATGAACGCAATGATCCCGCAACAGTGTTTAATGGAGTTGGGCCTGCAAATGATGACGCTCTTGGATGGGTTCTATATGATGGAAACCCTCGCCCAACTTTAAATTATACGAATAATTTTCCAATAAGTCGTGCATGTGTATTTGTTTTCGGTGATAGCTTTTCTCATTCAGATGAGGTTTCAAATAAATTTTCATGGGCGTCTATTTTGGAACAGAAATTAGGCTGTCCAGTAGCAAATTTTGGGGTGGGAGGCTATGGAACAGATCAAGCATATTTAAGCCTTGTTAGAAATCTTCCAAATAATGCACACTCTCAATCAAATAAAAAAGTTGTATTGTTTGGTGTTTACGAGGAAATGTTAAGAAGAAATATGGCAGCCTCATGGTTGTTTTATTGCTGTAAGAATGAAAAAAAAATGATTAAGCCATATTTTGTATTAAACGATAATGGTGAAGATCTTGTGGAGCATGCAATTCCACTAAATCATAAATTAGATGACATAAAAAAACATCACAATAATGACAGATACTATTCTCTTTACAGATTAGAATTTCCCTACATATTCACATTAATAAAAAATATTAAATTACGTCTAGATAAGAAGGAGTTTGATCGAATTGCCATTGAGCCAAGCGGAAGGGTATTTGGTGATAGAGATGCAGCACTAATACAGCATTTACTTATGAAAAAAGTAATAGAGGTTGCACATAATCGTGGATATACTGTGGGTTTTATCTTTTTCCCTACGCCAGCAAGCGCATTAAATGATTCTCCATCATATCGATATTCAGGATTTATAGACTCAGTTCACGACAGAATAAATAATAATGCTTTTATTATTGACTTACATCCAGCATTAAATATAGCGACAAAAAAAATAGGATTATTAAAAGCACCGCTTGGACATTATAATGAGAGAGGGAACGAAGTAATAGCTAACCATATATATACTACTCTCGTAAAATAATTAATATTAAAGACAAAATTGGTTAATAGTATTTTATCAAAATTTCCCCATGTTATATTTATATTAAGTATATTAATTCTTCATGCTTGGGTATTTCCCGGAGGTCTAACGTATGCAGATTTAACATTACCACTATTATTTTTATTTATTACTTTTAACTTAATTAAGAAAAATTATTATAGAGAAGTAATTGTAAAAATTTTATTAATTATTTTATGGTTATCATACGACTTAACAATTTCAATAGTTAATGGTTATGAATTAAACATAATAAACAGTATAAAAAAAATGATGACGTATTTGGTATTTTATTATTTTTTAATATACATAAAAAATAATAAAATATTAATATTAAATCCAATTAAAAAATTAGAATCAGTAATAGTAATATTGAGTTTATTGTTATATTTTAATATTGCATTGTTCAGTGATGAAAATTATGAGATGCCAAGTTTAAAACCATTTTTCGATTCAATTGATATTGCTTTGGTTTTTCTACTATTGCAGGGAGCTTTATTTAGTCAAATTATAAATAATAAAACAATAAATAATTTACATTATATAAAAATAATTCTTTTATTTATTATTTGTAACATCTGTATATTATTCTCAGGTAGTAGAATTGCATTAGGTATTTCAATCTTAATGATTTTAATTTGTACTCTGAGAAAATTTACTTATATTTTATATTTATCCTTCGCGATAATGGTATATTTAATAATAGAAACAATGTTGAACATCAATAAAATAGTAAATCTACCTGTTAAAGCTCATGAAATAATAGAAATATTATCAACATTTAACATATTTAACATAATTGAATATATAACCAATGATAGTTCAATGATGGTTCGCTATAATAATATCTCTACAGTATTTTCTACAAGTAATGAGGTAAGTTTATTACTTGGACATGGGTCAAATAATTGGCGAGGGTTTTTATATGGAGAAAATCAATCGCTTGATAACTCTTTTTTAGTGGCACTTTTTGATTATGGGATTGTAGGTATATTAATGATATTCGGAATTATATTAATATACCTTAGAAATTTTGATTGGGTATTTATACTTCCAATTATTATTTTAATGTCAATACAAGATATTTTTAGCAATAGCATTAATGTATTAACTATATTGATGGCAACTGTTTTCTTTGTAAGAAAAAATAAATAAGATAAATATTTATAATACTAATGATGCATTTTAATGAATTTTTATTAGCTTTAAAAGGGTATGATAGGAAATATATTTCGTATAATTTACCATTGAAAGTAAGTGATTTAAAAAAATTAACAAGCGATCCTAATGTTCAATATTTGCTATCTCTTGATTTTGCAAATATTAGATTATCTAGCAGGTTTTCAACAGTAACTACCAAAAATTTACAATTCTCAATATTTGCTTTACTAGGATATGTTGGCTATTTAATAATTAACTTTCCAAGATCATCGTTTCTAAAATGCTTACAATCAAGTTTTTTGATTTTATTTATACTCCTTAAAATAATTTTATCAAAAATAAAAATAATAGATGATAATTTATCAATTATTGAATTTTCTAGATTTAATGATGATTTAAAAATTCACCAAAATAAAATAAAAAAAATATTTATACCAGCAAGCTTTAAAGTTTTATCTATTAACTTTTTTAATTTTTTAATAAAGAAGTGGACATTTCCTTCTAAAGGAAATTTACATAATAAAAATAAAATTTCATGTATAAATACATCAATAATTTTAAAAGCAAGCATTTGTTTAGTAAGAAATAAAATTTGCAACCCATTTACTTTTATTCCTTTATTTATCATTAGATCATTTCTATTGAGAGCATTGGAAAATAAACTTTTAACCATTGATACTTCTAAAATAAATTTTATTACAATCGGAACAGTTGAGCCTTGGCAAAAATTGTTTAGTACACATATTTTAGCGGGAGGGGGGAATGTAAATCTTTTACAACACGGAATAATATACGATTCAATTGGTGAATTCCAAATATTTAATAACATTGAAACAAGGGATAACTACCCTGTACAAATAAAATTAGATATAAATCATTTAAAATTATTTAAAATTATATATAATGTTTCAAATCTTAATTTGTTTAAAAAAAATTATAATATTAAAAAATTAAATAATGAAAATTATATAGCAAGTGAAATTTCAATTAGTTTCCCTAAGGACCCTCAAAATATTTTAGTATTTTCCTCTAGTTACATTCAAGGTATGGGTTTTCAGTCACCATTTTCTTTAATTTATCTTCTACAATTTATAAGATTTAAATTTCACCCAGATACTAAAATTACTATAAGGTTACATCCCGGTGACTCAATGCTGTGTTTTTTATATTTAATTTTTATTACACGGATTCCACTAAGTCTTATTAAATTTGATGATGAAAATAATAAAAAATTTGATTATACATTTGGACTTCCTAGTACTTATTATATAAAGGCAATGATGAGAACAAATTATTATTGTATATTGTTTGCTCCTAAATCAAAATACAGGATTAATTTTAACCCTGATAAATGGATTTATTAATTAAAATTAAATAGTGTTTTTATTTAAAGGTTGATCAATATGTGTGGTTTATTTTACTCTTCAATTATTAAATTAAATCCTCTTCTTATTAAAGAGATTTTAAAAAATAGAGGATCTGATGATTATAATTTTCAATATTTAAATAATGGCTATATTGCTCATTCTAGATTGATTTTTTCAGGCGATAAACTTGATGGTATTCAACCTGTTGATATAAAAAATAAAAATTCAATATTATTATTTAATGGTGAAATATATTCATTTAATAATAAGTTGACTAACGAATATCATAAAAGTGATACTGCTGTATTATCAGATTTACTTTCTTTAAATAATTTTAATGAAGTAATTAAGCAATTAGATGGAATGTATTCAATTGTATTTATACATAAAGATGGTAAGACCATTCAGGTTGCAAGAGATTATTACGGTCAAAAACCATTATATTATGGTTTTTTTAAGGATGAAATTGTAATTAGTTCATCTTCATATTTATGTGCTAAATATTTATCAGATTCAGTTAACTTTTCATCTGATGGAATAAAACAGTATCTCGCATTTGGATTTATTGCAAAAGAGTCAATATATGAAAATGTATTTGAGGTACCGCCAGGAACAATTATGACATTTAAAAATGGAGTTTTATTTCAAGAAAAAATTGAATATAAAAATTACACATTAAATACATTAGATATGTCAATTGAAAAATGTATAAATTCCAGTAATTCAACAGCTTTAGCATTGTCAAGCGGTGTAGATTCAATGGCAATTGCTTCATATTATTATAAATTGAAAAAAAAGCCTGACTTAGCAATTACTATTGCCTCTAACGATAAAGAATTTGATGAATCAGAAAAAGTAAAAGAGCTTAATAAACAATTAAAATTTCCAATTATTATTTTGAAACCTACAATTGAAGAAATTCATGATGCGGAACTAAGGCTAATGAAAATATTGGATGAGCCAATATCAGATTCAGGATTAGTTCCTAATTTACTTGTTGCAGAATCTGCAAAAAATAATGGTATAAAAATATTAATTACAGGGGACGGTGGTGATGAGTTATTTGGAGGATATAATAGGCATGCCCTTTTTTCTTGGATTATTAATAATAAGTATAAAGCGTTAATATTAGATAAAATTATTTCTAATTTACCAAAAAAAATAATAATGAATATTCTTGGATATACAAGATATGGTTCAGGAGCACTTGATATACGTTTAAATATAATGGAAAGTGCAATAAAATCATCTTCTTTATTGGAGTTTTATATAATAGCATTATCAGGATTAAGTATAAATAACAATGTTGTTAAAAGTTTACTAAATATTTTAAATAAAGATAATAAAAATTCTAATTTTAAAAATTTGCTTGAATTAGATCAAAAAATCTATTTAAAGGGTAATAACTTATATAGATCAGATAGGATATCTCTTGCAAGTGGAGTTGAATCAAGAGCTCCATTTTTAAATAACATTTTACAAAGTTATTTGAATATTAATAAATATAATGGAAAAAAAGATTTAATTAATTATATAAATTTTAATGGGGTAAATTACTCTAGAAATAAAAAAATGGGTTTTTCAATTAACAAAAATAATATAGCAAGTTCAGATGATATATCTGAAGTTATTAATTTTATCAAAAATAATTCAACTCTTAATTTAGATGATTTCAAGGATTCGCCATATTTTAATAATCGAATATACTATTTGAGTAAATGGCTTAAACAACGTCAGATTTTAAATTAAAATGAAGAAATAAATTAATTTACATAAATAATATTAATGGTAAAAATTATCATAAATTTACTCTATATAAAATTTATAATTAAACTTCCTTTTAATATAATTTTTTATCGAATTTTAAAATTATTAAATTTAAAAAAAAATTATTTAAAATTAATAAGGAGAAAATTTATAATAAATGAAGCTTTATCATTATACAAAATAACCAATTTAAAAAATTTTAATATTCACCATTTATTTGATAATATTTATGATGAATTTATTTTTTTTGAGAGTAATCAAATTTATTTTCAAATAGGCAATAAGCAAGAAAAAATTAATATTTTTAGTAATACTCTAAATAAAAAAAATTATTTATTTCCTTATTTATTTTGGTATTTAAATTGGATTAATAATCAGCCTCAAAATTTTATTAAATTGTTTAATTTAATAAAATCTGCAGAAGGAATAGCATTAGAGCCTCATCCTATATCAAATAGAATAATTAATATAGTTTCATTATTATCAACTACAAATATAATTGATGAAAATTTATATAATGAAATTGCAAAATTTATTATAAAAGATTTTAATACTCTTTTAATCAATACAGAGGAAGATGTTGGTGGTAATCACCTAGTTGATAATTATATTGCTATATTATTAGTGTCATCAATATTAAAAAATGAAATTTGCATTAAATATTTTGAGAAAAAATTATTTAATTTAATTAATAATTCAATAAAATTTAAAGAAAACAATCCTGGTTATATTAAATTAATTTATAGAAAGCTTAAATTATTAGAATTATATTTAGGAGAAAATCGTACAATTAATCAATTCATTAAAATTCTTGAAGTTAATATGCAAGAATTTGGAATATTTAGCTATAATGACTGTTATAGTAATACTAGAATTCCAATGTTATTAAATAATATAAATTATCTTAAAGATAGTTCTTTTAGATGGTCAAGTATTAATAATAATATTAGTATTTTTTTTGCTATGAATGTACAAAGTTCACATGGTTTCAATGGCCATGATCATGACTGTAATTCTTCTATTTATATCAGCAGTAGTAATAAGCAAGTAATAGGTGGAAAAGGAACTATTTGTTATAGTTATGATAAACGTAGAATAATTAATAAGTCATTTTTAATGTCACCAACATTAAGGTATTACAATATATTTAATCAATTTACATTGAATTGCTTTAGAAATATATCCCTTAATAATATTATTTTTGATAGTAATTTAGATATAAATAATAAAATTTTTTCATGTGTTATTATACAAAAAAATAAAAAAATTATTCTTAATGCGAGATACAGTGAAAGTGATTTTTGTATCACATTTACAACTTCTGATATTATTGAATTTAATTTTTATACCCAATTTAATGTTGAATGTATTGGATCTATTGTATTAATTGGTCCGATTAAGATATATAATGTAAAATTAATCAAAATCTGTAAAACGAAGATATATAAAAGTCTATATAGAAATGTTGATGGGTTAAGAATTAAGTTAAGGGTGGATAAAGGAAAATTTAAAATTGAGACTAGTTCCTAAGCTAATTAGAATAATTGCTATATTTATTCGCTTTTTATACTTTTTTTTTATTGACTATTTATTAGATAACAAAGCCTCTCTTATTATCTTAATGCTTACAGGCTGGATCTCTGTTTTTAATCTTGTATTTGGTCATGAACGTCAGTTTAGTAATAGTAAAATTAGATTATCATCACTTACTTGTAATCCTGTTTATTCTCATAAAAGAGTGGGAATAATTGTATTGCCCGCTTTTCTCATTTTTTTTGTATTATCCTTAATATTTTTCTTTGTTTATTCTATATTTTATAAAATATCTTTTAGTTTAATTTTATTTATTAATTTAATTATCTATCTGGATATTAACTATTCTGAATACACGAAAAATGCTTTGATTAATGGTAATGAAAATGATCTTGCTAAATTTACTTTAATAAGATTTATTATTTTGCCAGTTCTATCAATTATATATATTCCTTTAAAATTACATGAAGTTGATTTTTTTTATTTCTCAAATTGCATTTTAATTCCATTCGTATCTTATAATATTTTAAATAAATTTTTAAGATTAAGATATCATTTAATATGGATATTAAAATCATATATAAAGATGTTTATCACTAGTTATACCAAGATTTTATCAAGCATAATTCCAAAATTAAATAATGCTCTGTTTAGAAACTATTTAGGATTAATTTTAGATCCTCAAATAGCTTTAATATCAATTAAAGTAATCATTATTCTTTCTGCATCTGAAATTTTAATTGATATTGTATTTTGGCCAAAAAATTATAGAAAACTTATGGCTTTAAATTTACGATTAAAAATATTTAATAAATTAATTCATAAATATTTTATGATTAATTTTTTATTATATATTATTTTGACAATTTTTATTTACACATGGTATAATAATTATATTGATGAAAATAATTTTAAAAAAATTGATGGATTACATATTCTAGTACTAATCTTAATCTCATTTTTATTTTCTTTTGAAAGTTTAATTTCTTATGTTTCAATTAGAAATAATCTTTATGTAAATTCACAATTAATTAATTCTTTGTTTTTACTATCTTTAATATTTGCATTTTTATTTTTAAATAATTTTTCATTGATATTTATTTTGTTTAGTTTGTTATTAATTTTAGTTTTAAGGTTTAAATATGCAGTATTCAAAAATTTCAATTAGTCGTATTTACTTGTTTAAGAGAATTATTGCTAAAATAATAGTTATTATTATTAGTAATAAATTTATTATTAATATAAAAAAATATATACCATATTCTCTTACTCATTTTTTTGATGTTGAAGGTATTTTTTATAAATTGAAAGTTGAGCGTGAAATTGAAAATATTTTAATTATTAATAATCTTATAAAAAAAAATATAGTAAATTTTTATGTTGATATTGGTGCAAATTATGGTCAATTTTCATCATCAATTAAGATTGATAGTTCACGAAAGGTATTAATAGAACCGAATCCATCTCTGTGGAATATACTATTTAAATTAAATCCTGGTGCAAATATTTTAAAAATTGGATTAATTGAATCTGGTGGTGGATCACTTGATTTTCTTGTTGTCCCGGGAAATTCTGGTGCATGTAGGATTGCCAATCAGGAAGACTTGTCATGTAACCCTGGAAATATAATCAAGGTAGATATCATTTCTGTAAATGAGTTTTATCAAATGTTTGATAGTCAATTATTTATAAATTCATTCATAAAAATTGATATTGAAGGTAGAGAGTTATCTGTATTAAAAGCTTTTAACTCTATATTTCCTCAAAATGTTAGACCTATCTATGCATTTGAAACGCTTAGTAAGAATAATGTTTATGATGTAATCCAATTTCTAGATGAATATATATTTTTTTCAGCACGATTTTCTTATCAAGGTGAAGGTAATAGAAACTATCATTCATTTTTAACTTTAATAAAAGTTTTTATTAATGGAAATGATAATTTAATGTTTGATAATTTAAACTTAAATAATATCAATCGTGATTTTTATAGTTTAATTTTCTGCATTCCTAAAGAACATGAGAAATATCTAGCAAATCTTTTTTAATTTTTATTTTTTTAACTATTATTTTTAAATTTAAGTGTGAATAATATTATTGTAATTGGTAAAAATTCAAAAATTTTTACAAACTATATTTCTAAAATTAAGTCTATTAATTGCATTTTAGCTTTAAGTCATAAAGATTCTTTTGATGTGTGCAGAATGCAAACGGTATTGCTTATATCTACATCAAATAAAAGTAATAATGAAAATCAGCAAATACTTAATCGATTGAGTAAAGTATTTCCAAAAAGAGTTATTTTAATTTCTTCTATGTCAGCAAAATTTTCTCAAAATTATTTGTATAAATACCCGCGCATTAAGTTTGAACAAGAATTGTCAATTATGTCTCTATTTCCTTCTTTTGGAATTATACGTCTTGGGACTGTCCCTCTTGCAACAGATTTTATAAGGATCCCTGATGTTAGGAGTGATAATAGAGAAATTACACAATTGATAAATTCTATAATTACTGGTAATAATAGTATTCTTGAGTATTATTTTCAAATATGTTCTTCAAATATGTTTATAAATTTTTATTCTAAGTTGCTTGTTAAGTTAGGCTATTTTTCCATTTTATTTAGACCTTTTGATATTATCTTAAGATACTTTACTAATTTTACTTATGGTTATTCTTTGATATCATTTGAGGAGTTAAGTAAAGAATGAATAGTAATTTACCTATCTTTCGAATTGCTATCCTAGGTAGTGGTACAACTTCATATGGAGCATTACTTGGAATTCATCAATATTTATCTGAAATTTCTACTATAAATAATATACAATTTCTAATTGATATTTATATAGATGATCGTAATATAGTTAAGAATTATAATAATTCCAATCAAATTAATAGACGGCTTGGGGTTGGTGGAACATCAAAATTTTGGCATTCTGTTAGTCCATTAACAAGTCTTTGCAGTGAGCAGTATAAAAATTTATTCTCAAATATTTATCAATTTAATAATAAAAAATCTTTTAAGTCTTATTCTGATCAAATATTCATTCCATTTTTTAAACCTAATTTAAAAAAACTTTATAAAAAAATAATTTTTAAAATTAGCAGATTAAGAAACGTTATTTGCTTTAGGGAAATAAATTCTCACGTTATTTCTGTAGTTAAAATGGATGATTCTAGCATTAAGCTTATTGATAATAAAGGTGTTAATAGATTCTATGATATTATTTTTTTTGGGATTTCTATCTTAGATATTGATTCTATTAAATTTATTAATTGCGATTTCCCTAAATTTAAACTAGTAGATCATAATCAGGTTCACGTTGGATTATATAAGCCTAACCTATTTTCCAATAATTTATTACCAATATATACTTTGCATGGTTTTTTTTTAAGAATTAAATTATTTAAAAATCATTGCGTAATGATAAGACCTTGGCATTCTGATATTAAAAATATTTCTCTTAATTCTTTTCAAAATTTTGGAAAATCATATTTCACTATTTTTATTGAAATGTTTTTAACTTTTTCATTTGGCAAAATAAAAGAGGCATTTGCTACAAAATTTGGATTTTTTTATAAAGCTAAGTATTATTCAATATGGGTACAGTCAAGATACGAGTATCATTCCTTTAATAACATTTTAGATTTTAATCAAGATAATTGTAACAAGATATATGAAGATGCTGAATTAAATAATTTTTTAAATTCTCTTCCTGGTTTTATTCAAACTGGTTTTTCTATTCCAGGAAATCATATTATTGGAGAATCTTTGTCTTTAAACAATAATGAATCCTCTTTACATTTTTTAACAATATTCGAGAGCGGTTGGATGGATGGTCGCCATCATACTTTACGGATGAGTTCGGAGTCTCTTTCCAGAGCATATTTAGCGCTTAAGAGTTGTATTGTAGAAAAAACTTATTTTTAATTTATATTTGTTTATACTTACTATAAAGAAGTTTGAGGTTATATGAAAATTGACATTAATAATAAAGTTTCTATTATTATTCCTAATTTCAATTCATCCAAGACTATTCTAAGGGCACTTAAATCAGTTCAAAATCAAACATATTCTAATTTTGAGGTAATTATAGTTGATGATTGTTCAACTGATGATTCACTTTCAATAATAGATTTTTTTATATCCAGTGATGATCGTTTTAATTTAATTAAATTAGAAGTTAATTCCGGAGCTGGGGTTGCACGTTCTCAAGCATTACGTCATGCTAACGGTAAATATATTGCTTTTCTTGATGCAGATGATTTTTGGTATGAGGATAAACTAGAAAAACAAGTTGATGTATTAAATAAGAATCCTGAGATAATAATAATACATTCGGCATATTTAGTGCGCACGGCTGATGGAAATAAAATTCGAACTGTTATCCCTCCTGAAATCATAACTCTTAAAAAACTATATTATTCAAATTTTATTGCAACAAGTACTGCAATGTATAGATTAAATTTAAATGGTTCAAGATATATACCAAAAATTAGAGCAAGACAAGATTATGCTTTTTGGATTAAATTACTTCAGTTAAATAAAGGCATTGTTTATGGTATGAGTGAAATTCTTTGTGATTATTATAAAATTCCTGGATCAATATCGTCAAGTTTATTTAGAAATATCAAATATAATTATAATATGTATTCAATTGAGCTTGGTTTTTCATTTATTAAGTCAATGTATTATGTCATGTTTAATATAATTTATAGGGTTTTAAAAGCGTTAAGAAATAATTAAATTATTTGTTAATTGTTATAATTTTAATATACATTAGAATAATTAAATAAAAATGAAAAGTATAAGTTTAATTGGTGGTAGTGGTTTTATAGGATCACGTTTATCTAAAAGATTAAATGCTATAAAAGATCTTAAAGTAGTAATTGTTGATAAAAATAAAAGTAATATTTTTCCTGATCAAGTAAAAATTGCAGACGTAAGATTTATTGATCAGTTAAGGGATGTTATTTCTTCAAATTCTATAATTATTAATTTGGCAGCTGAGCATAAGGATGATATTCAACAGTTAAATATTTATTATGATGTTAATGTAAATGGTGCAAAAAATATTTGCAACGTAGCTAGAGAAAAAAATATTAAATCAATAATTTTTACTAGCAGTGTTGCGGTATATGGCTTTGCTCCTTTGGGAACAAACGAGTCAGGAGCTATTGCTCCTTTTAATCATTATGGTAAATCCAAATGGGAGGCGGAGCAAGTTTATATGCAGTGGCAATCTGAGGCTCCTCTAGAGCGTACTCTTACTATTATTCGTCCAACTGTTGTTTTTGGTGAGGGTAATAGGGGTAATGTTTTTAACTTACTTGCTCAAATCGCTTCTGGTAAATTTGTAATGATTGGTAATGGCCTAAATCGTAAATCAATGGCCTATGTTGAAAATGTTTCTGCTTTCTTGGAATTTTCTTTAGACTTTAAACCGGGTGTACATATATATAACTATATTGATAAGCCAGATTTCACAATGAGTACATTGGTTTCCCATGTTAATAAATTACTGCTTAGATCTCCAAAAATTAATTTAAAGGTCCCGTTTTTTCTTGGGCTTTTAATTGGTATGATTTTTGACTTATTTGCAAAAGTTACTGGCAAGAAGTTTCCTATAAGCGCAATTAGAGTAAAAAAGTTTTGTGCCAATTCAGTATATGATTCAGCAGTTGACTCAACTGGATTTATTCCACCAGTTTCTCTAATGGAGGCAATTGAAAAGACTGTTTATTTTGAGTTTATTGGGGACCATAAAGCAGAGCAGGTTTTTTATACTGAATAATTCTTCATTTTAAATATATTTTTTAGTTGAAGTTGTGCCAATTCGCCAGTAACCCATTGATAGTTTTTTATAGTGCTAAATAAATTAAATCTCAAACTTAAATATGGATATAGGTTGAATAAATAGGCATTTTTTTCATTTGTTATAGATAATTTGATTGTAAAAAGGTTTAGCGCGATAAATTCTATAAATTTTTGGTCAGTAAATTATCAATTAATTATTTCTCTGGTTGTACCCTTGAATTATTGCAATTACATTTGATCAATAATTTAAGGGGTATTTTCATCTGGTTATACTAATTTTGAATACTACTTCATAATCCTTAAGAAAGTTTAGAAAGATTTTATTTTATCTTAGTCTTTCTCCTATACATGATTAATTTAGGTCCTATATTTATAATTGGATAACCGGCCTTTTTAGACAGTATGGTTGGAAGAGGTGGTGATTTTTAGCATGATTTTGCATAGAGATTTTCAATAGGCCTATATTTTGATAAGGTCTTTTATGTTTAATCTAGCCAATTTCTTAGATTAAGAGTGCCATCTCTTTTTCAATGGTACATAATGAACCATCTGGGAAGATCGTACCCAAGAAAATAACTCTAATCCTTTTAAACAAGAAAAATCATGATTTTAGTATCAGGCGGCGCAGGTTTTATTGGGGGTAACTTTGTATTGGATTGGCTAACCAATCCAACTGCTGAGGGCATAGTTAATTTAGATAAGTTAACTTACGCAGGTAATTTGGCAACTCTTCAGCCCTTATCTACTGATGTACGCCATATATTTGTCGAGGGTGATATCGGTGACTATCAATTAATACTATCACTTCTAAAAAAACATGGTGTACGTGCTGTTGTGAATTTTGCTGCCGAGTCTCACGTTGATCGCTCGATTCATGGCCCTGGCGACTTTATTCAGACCAATGTGGTCGGCACTTTTAATCTGCTTGAAGCTGTGCGTGCTTATTGGTCTGATTTGCCTGACTTAGCTAAAGCAGAGTTCCGTTTCTTACATGTTTCTACAGATGAAGTGTATGGATCTTTGTCTCCAACAGATCCTGCTTTTACAGAGACAAATACTTATGAGCCGAATAGTCCTTATTCGGCATCTAAAGCAGCGTCTGATCATCTTGTGCGAGCTTGGCATCACACCTATGGTTTGCCTGTGCTGACCACCAATTGCTCTAACAATTATGGCCCTTATCATTTTCCGGAGAAGTTAATCCCTTTGGTAATTCTGAATGCCCTAGCTGGTAAGCCTTTACCTATTTATGGTGATGGTCAACAAATTCGTGATTGGTTATACGTCAAAGATCATTGCTCAGCTATTCGCAGAGTATTGGAGGCTGGTAAATTAGGTGAAACTTATAACGTAGGTGGGTGGAATGAGAAACCTAATCTTGAAGTGGTGAATACCATCTGCAGTATTTTGGATGAATTACGTCCCAAATCAGATGGCAGTTCTTACGCATCTCAAATAACTTACGTGAAAGATCGTCCGGGCCATGATCGTCGGTATGCCATTGATGCAACTAAATTAGAGCGTGAGTTAGGTTGGAAACCTGCTGAAACTTTTGATACGGGTATACGTAAAACAGTACAGTGGTACTTAGATAACCAAGAGTGGACGGATGGCGTTTTGAGTGGCGCTTACCGTGATTGGCTTAAGAAGCAATATAAGTAAAACATTAATATGACTAATGTAACAATTCAGCTAAAGCGATTTAAATTATTTTGAAAATTGAATTAGTTTTTGAAGTTTACTTTATTTAAACTAAAGCAACTTAAGGTAAGTATTAGTACAAGGCCATATGTCATATTCTTCATTCGAACTTCTAGATCGTAGCAAGCCTATTGTAGTGTTTGGTCGTGATGGTCAAGTGGGCCGTGCTCTTCAAGTTTGTTTGAAAGATTTAAAAACCCCCGTAGTTTTTTTAGGTCGATCTGATTGTGATTTGTCTAATGATTTGTGTATTAGAGAGGTGCTAAATCGTTATCAACCCCAAGTCATCATCAATGCTGCTGCCTATACAGCTGTTGATAAAGCAGAAAGCGCTGATCAAAGAGAGCTTGCTTTTACTATCAATGCCATGGCCCCCAAGATCATGGCTCAATATGCTGCCGGTGTAGCTCATGGCATTTTGGTTCACTATTCAACAGATTATGTGTTTGCGGATACCAAGACAACAGCATATCTAGAGACAGATACAGTCGGGCCAGTTAATCAATTGTGTGTCTATGGCCAAAGTAAGTTGGCTGGTGAGTTAGCCATTAAAGAGGTTTTTGATTTAAATGCTTCTGGTGATTTAAGTGATGGGCTTGATGATCTAGGTGTAAGTGAGGCTGATCAGCAATCGAGTGTGTCTAGATACTTCATTTTGCGCACTTCATGGGTATATGGTGATGGCGGCAACTTTATTCGGACGATTTTGCGCTTAGCGGGTGAGCGAGATCAATTGAAGGTGGTGGCCGATCAAGTTGGTGCTCCAACATCCGCTAAGTGGTTATCTGAAGTAGGTGTACAAATAGCGGGATCTAAACTTGAATCTGGGATCTATCATGCTGTGCCTGATGGTGAAGTTTCTTGGCATGGTTTAGCGGTGTTTGCTATTGAGACAGCCGCTAGTTATGGTGAAGGCATTGAAGTTAAGTCTGAGAATATCTTGCCAATACCAGCTAGTGATTACCCATTACCTGCTGCGAGACCCAATAACTCAAGACTTGATAATCAAAAGCTTAAAAAAGCCTTGTCAGAGATGGCTTTTACAGGACAATACCCACATTGGCGGGATCAAGTTGAAAAATACGTCAAACAAGTTGTTGAGGAATCGCTCAAAAGTTAGATCAAAGATTGAGTATTAAAAGAATTTGAATATTTAAAGTGTGGGTAAATAACCATGAATCGTAAAGGCATTATTTTGGCGGGTGGCTCTGGCACTCGCTTATATCCTGTTACTCAGGCAGTTTCTAAACAGTTGATGCCTGTTTACGATAAACCCATGGTGTATTACCCATTAACAACCTTGATGCTGGCTGGCATCAAAGATATTTTGTTGATTTCTACGCCACAAGACACACCTCGCTTCAATGAACTATTGGGTGATGGTTCTCAGTGGGGGTTGAATATCCAGTACGCAGTTCAGCCATCACCTGATGGTTTGGCTCAAGCTTTTATCATCGGTAAAGAGTTTGTAGGTAATAATCCATCAGCTTTGGTGTTGGGTGACAATATTTTTTATGGCCATGAGTTAGTTAACCAACTCCATTCCGCGAATCAGCGCACATCAGGGGCTACTGTATTTGCATATCATGTGAATGATCCTGAACGATATGGTGTTGTTGAGTTTGATGATTCTTTTAAAGCTTTGTCTATTGAAGAGAAGCCGTTAAAGCCGAAGAGTAATTACGCTGTCACTGGTTTGTATTTTTATGATCAACAGGTCTGCGACATTGCCAAATCTATCAAGCCAAGTGCTCGTGGTGAGCTTGAGATTACAACTGTGAATGAAGCATATCTTCATATGAATCAGTTACAAGTAGAGATCATGGGCCGTGGTTATGCCTGGTTGGATACAGGCACGCATGATTCTTTATTAGATGCAGCAGGATTCATTGCCACATTACAGAGGCGTCAAGGTTTGATGGTGGCTTGCCCTGAAGAGATAGCTTATCGTCAAGGTTGGATCAGTGCTGAGCATGTGCTTAAGTTGGCTGCGCCACTGAAGAAGAATGCTTATGGTCAGTATTTAGAAAAGATGCTGAGTGAAAAAATTCAATAAAGATACTAAGTAAAATTTGCCTTAACTTTTCTTATGAGAGCTTTTTTAAGTTTTAGGTTGATGAATTAAAGAGATAGAAAAATTATAGATGCCAATTACAGTAATGCCGACAGCAATCCCTGATGTATTGATCATTGAACCCAAAGTCTTTGGGGATGATCGTGGTTGGTTCTTTGAGTCTTTTAATGAGAAAGATTTTTCTGCCGCTGTGGGTCACTCTGTGACATTTGTCCAAGATAATCACTCATCATCTAAAAAAGGTGTGTTACGCGGCCTTCACTATCAAATGGAGCAGACTCAAGGAAAGTTGGTTCGAGTTTGTCACGGAGCTGTATTTGATATCGTTGTGGATCTGCGTCAATCATCAAGCACTTTTGGTCAATGGGTAGGAGTGGAGCTATCAGCTGAGAATAAAAAACAGCTATGGATACCTGCTGGATTCGCTCATGGATTTTTAGTGGTGTCAGAAACGGCTGAGTTTTTATATAAAACGACTGATTACTGGCATGCTGCCAGTGAGAAATGCATAGTTTGGAATGACCCTCATTTGAATATTCAGTGGCCAGATTTTGAGATGGAGCCTATTTTGAATCCAAAGGATGCGGCTGGCCTAGCTTGGGGTGATGCACCGAAGTTTTAAGTGATTTTGAATCTTTTTTCCTATAAAATTCAGAAATGAATGAAGGTCCAAACGCCAATATTAAAAAAAATCCAATAACCTTCTTGCGAGTTGTTAAGCCAATAATCCTTTGCGGTGGCTCCGGTACTCGTTTATGGCCTTTATCTCGCGAATCATTTCCTAAGCAATTTGTTTCTTTGATTGAAGGTAAGAGTCTTGTGGAACTGACTCTGGAGCGAGTTAAATCATTGGGTACCCCAATTTGCGTTACGAATGAAGAGTATCGTTTTTTTGTTCAAGATTTATTGCCCCATGATTCTCAATCAGCAAATAATTCAGCTTCAATTCTTTTGGAGCCTGCAGGAAGAAATACTGCCGCCGCAATGGCGAGCTCTGCTCTGATGCCGGGTGTATCTCTATCTGATCTTTTGTTATTTTTGCCGTCGGATCATTTTGTACCAGATGTAGATGCTTTTGTATCAACCATTGAAGCTGGCATCGCAGCAGCAAATGCAGGGTTTATTGTGACTTTTGGAGTTCAGCCAAGCTTCCCGAGTACTGCCTATGGTTATATTCAAAAGGGCGATTCTCTTGATTTGGTATCTGGTGAAGTCAATACGTATGCTGTGAAGCGTTTTGAAGAAAAGCCAGCCCTTGAAAAAGCGCAAGCCATGCTTTTGTCTGGCAACTATCTTTGGAATGCAGGTATCTTTTTGTGTGCTGCTTCAACCTTGATTGAGGCACTTGGCAAGCATGCTCCTGATATTTTGAGTTCTTGTCAGCAGGCAATGCAAAGCCCAGAGATTGATGGTCATTTTGTTAGACCCAACAAAGAATCTTTTTTATCTTGTCGCTCTGAGTCCATTGACTATGCAGTGATGGAGCATTTTGACAAGGTGGCGGTTGTGCCATTCAAGGGTGCCTGGAGTGATGTAGGTAGCTGGAATGCTGTCGCAGCTTTAACACCTGAAGATCAAACTGGTAACCGTATCAGCGGTCAGGGAATGGCTGTTCAATCTAACAACACATATATCAACGCGCCGCACCGACCAGTGATTGCTTTAGGCACTTCTAATTTAGTGATTGTGGATACACCAGATGCTGTTTTGGTGGCATCAGTAGATAAAGTTGAGCAAGTTAAAGAGGTGGTTGCTACCTTAAAGAAGGCTGGTCAGAGTCAAGCAGTGACTCATCGTAAAGTTGCTAGACCATGGGGTTGGTATGACGCTATTGATATGGGTGAACGTTTTCAGGTTAAGCGCATAGCTGTTAAGCCTGGAGCTAGTCTAAGTTTACAAATGCATCATCACCGAGCAGAGCATTGGATTGTCGTCAAAGGAACTGCTAAAGTGACAAATGGTGATCAAGTTTTTCTGTTAGAAGAAAATCAATCCACGTATATTCCAATTGGTGCCAAACATCGTTTAGAGAACCCAGGTAAAACTGATCTCGAGATGATTGAGATTCAGTCTGGTGGGTATCTTGGTGAGGATGATATCGTGAGATTTGAAGATACTTATGGAAGAGCTTCTTAAAATATGTCCATAACACCCATTCTCATAACTTCAAGTGTTATTCCACACGATCAAACGGTTAAACTTAAGGATCCTGAATCAAGAGTTTTTCATACAATTGAGGCGCTTGATCAATGGATGAAAATTCATCCAAATGGAAGTTTTGTTTTATGTGATGGTTCTGGATATGATTTTAAAGAGCTTATTTCAGCCCGTTTTCCTCTAGCGAATATTGAATGCCTATCCTTTTTAAATGATAGCGAATTGGTTAAGTTTCATGGGAAGGGTTATGGAGAGGGTGAGATCATTAAGTATGCTTTAGAGCATTCAAAGCTGCTAAATGATGCTGACTCCTTCATAAAGTGTACTGGCAAGTTATGGGTTGATAATTTTAAGGATTGTATTAAGAATACTGAAGGTAATTTTTTGTGCCAAGCCTACTTTACAAATGTTTTTTCGCTTAAAAAAATAACTTTAAAATACATTGATACTCGTTTTTATTTCTTTAAAAAAGATTTCTATTGCAAGCATTTTCTTAATGCGCATCAAGGTTTAAGCATTTCATCAGGATATGGCATTGAGGAAAGTTTTCGGGATATCGCAATTAAAAATTCTTTTACTCGTTTTTTATTTAACTATCCGGTAAGAATTTTAGGTGTAGGCGGAGGATCTGGTAGTTACTATAGAAGTACTGCCCGCAGATATTTAAAGGATGCGCTAAGATTGCGTATAGTCAGATTTTTTTCTAGCTATGAAGATTTATTTAATTAGTTTGTTTTTTAGCAAAATGCCAGCCAATAGAGCCATGCTGAACCCTTGCATTTCAAGCATCTGGTCTCTTTGAGCGGTGTCTAAGAAATTCCTTAATATCCAAATAAAGCTTGTTACAAAAAGAGCTGCCGCAGCGGCCTCGGAGCCTTTGATTTTTTGTCGTATTGCATTGATGGCAATAAAGATATTGTTGATATAAATTGACAATAAAATTAGAACTCCAGCAACACCTATTCCAAGAGCTGAATCTAGCCAGCCATTATGGGTGTTGGACATTTTTATTTGTGGATCGCACAGTTTGCCTAGGGCAATTTGATAGCCATCTCTGGATGCATTGATGCCCAGATAATTTTCCTCTAATAGTCTAAGACCCGCTCTAAGAGTCACAATCCGTGCAGCGGTCCCAGCATTAATATCGGCGATAGTTTCCTTGTCCTCTTGGGTGATGGGTAATTTTTTAAACGTAAATTCTTTTTCAATTTCTTTAGTTCCGTTGCAGTTGATTGAAATTGGGTCACCCATTAAACCAATTATCACTTTTGAGTCAAAATTTTTCCACTTATCTGGAAATAACCCGGTCATTATTTTTGTTACTGCAAATAAAGATAAAACCAAGAAAAATCCTAGCGCAATTTTTTTGCTTAAATTGATTTTTTCCGTAGAGATTATCCAGAAAAATGCCACGGCCATGAAAGATAAGATGATGAAAATCAAACCACCTCTGCTTCTAGCTATAACAACAGAAATAAGCATGAGACCTATGAGCAGCAATAAACTAAGAGTCAACTTTTTTGAGTTATTGAAAAAAAATAGGCATGTACTTAAAAAGATAGTTCCTTGCAGAGCCGAGTAACCTAGATCTCCGTGGCTAAGGCTTAGTCCAGCATAGCCCCAGGGAATGGTTTGCAGTTTAATTGACTCGATAGAAAATAAGCCTATGTGAATCAATAATGGGATTGCAAAACAAAATCCTAAAAATAAAAAAACTTTCTTTATTGAGTATTTTCCAAAATGTAAGCCAATAGCTCCCCCCAAAATACTGTACAAAATGAATTTCAGCCATTCTGAATTGATATTTTTGATGGTTTCAAGCTGATCACTTGTAACAAAAAGTATGAAAAAAAGCAGATAGACAGAAAAAGCAATCAGGGGCTTTGATGATCTCAGATAGATTAACCAATCACGATTATTAAAAATAATCAGAATCAATAGCAATCCAGCTGTAATATTTCTGATCGCCATGGTGTGTGGGATATTCCATACGGGGATGAGGATCAACAGCAGACTAAGCAATAAAACATCAAGACATCGAATGTTTGGGAGATTTTTACAAGTATTGCTAAAGTTCATTATTTGATTTGCAAGTTTAAATGCTTAGAAGATGTTCTTATTATTATAAGCTCTTGTTAATAGTGAGATAATTTGCAAATTCCTTGAATGAATCATTTAAATGAAAAAAGACTCTCATTTCTATCTGTTCTGTAAGTCCTATCTTGGAGATCTCAAGAGAGTGCAGCAATTGTGGGCTAGTGTTAAGAAGTTTAATGTAGACCAAATTCCTTTCTATTTAAGTGTTCCTGCCCAAGACTTGCCCCTATTTCAAGATCAAATGGATGATCCAGACCAATTAATCAATTGGATACGTGATGAAGATATTGTTAAATCTAATCCAAGAGTATCTTTAGATCATTATCTCAATTGCGATGGTCGACTATCTCAGCAAGTAGTTAAAAGTGAGTTTTGGAGAATTTTCCCAGATAGGCTTTGTGATGCTTACTTGTGTTTGGATTCTGATTGTGAGTTCATTAGAGATTTTTACTTGGATGATTTTTATCATCCTTCTGGAGTTCCATACAGCGTGATGCATGAAAATAAAGAACTTCTGCAAATGTCTATCAACAAGGGTATTGAAAAAGTTTCGATTAATTTTCACAAAGAATGTGCAATGATGAGGGAAGTTTTCAATAGGTCTGGGCCAGACTATGATTGGGGCCCAACTCCTGTGATTTGGTCGTCAAAAGTTTGGCGTGATTTGGATCAGAAATATCTTGAAATTAATAATAAGACGATTTGGGATGCAATTATTGAGCGGCCAAGTGAACTTCGTTGGTATGGAGAAGCATTACTTCAATTTAAAAGTATTCCGCTATATCCAAAAGAACCTATCTTCAGGGTTTATCACTATGATTGGCAGTTTTTTACATTTAAAAAACAAGGTGAGTCTGCTGATAAATTAAAAAGGCATTACTTGGGCATGTTGAAGCAGTCAAACTGGGATTTTGAGTCAGACTATTTGCCTGGAGTTAAGAAAAAGAGTCTTTCTTCGCGAGCTTTAAAAATGGCAAAAAGATTTTTAGCTAGATTCCGCTGAATAATTTAACAATGAAAAAAATTCTTATTCTTTCTCATGCATTCAATATGGATGGCCGGGCGGCTAGCCAGACTATTACAGATAAGGTGCCATATTTTTTAGATGCTGGATATGAGTTGTATGTTTTAAGTGCTGTAACTGGTCAAAAAGATACGATAGTTCATCATAAGCAGCTGCTTGCTTGGGGGCCTTCAGCATTCAGATTTGACTTTAGACATTGGTTTGCCATGCGTTATGGACGCAATGCTGCTTATAAATTGATCACGGGAATACTATCCATAGTACTTTTACCATTTATTTTTTTAGAAAAAATATTAGTTGGTTTGTCTAATCAATGGGCATGGACTTTTCCTGCTGTTATTAATGGTTATTGGTTGATTAAAAAAAATAAGATTAATCTAATTTATTCAACTGGTGGCGCATGGTCGGCACATTTAGCAGGCTGGATCTTAAAAAAGATAACTGCAGTGATGTTGATTGTAGAGGTTCATGATCCTTTGGTTATTCAAGACGCATCAACATCTTCTTGGTCAAAGAAGATATGGTCACGCGAGAATCAATTTCAAAAAATTCTAGAGAGCTTGCTTTGTAAAGATGCTGATCTTGTTTGGTGGTTTACGGAGGGCGCACTTTCTCTTGCTAGAAAAAGAAATCCCGAACTTGGTTCTAGGGGCTTTTATTTGCTACCAGGAGTTCAGGCTCCGGAGATGCAAATAAATCACAGCTTCAAGCCTTTTTTTAATATTGGGCATTTTGGCTCTCTGGCTGAGAGCAGATCACTGGAACCCATCTTAAATGTGTTGCCCAAGTTTTTCGAAAAACACCCTGAAGCAAGAGGTCTTTTAAAAATCAATATTTTTGGATCCAGTCTTGATAGAAAATCAAATTCAATTATTCAAAGACTTAGCCTTCAAAGTTCTATTGTTAGTCATGGGCGCTTGGAATACGACCCAGTCACGGGTTTAAGTGGCAGACAAAGAATTATTCAAGAAATGCAGGCAAGTGATGTCTTATTGCTTTTGCATGGAAGTCATGAGGGATGTTATGAATACATACCATCAAAGATATATGAGTATTGGTGGGCTGATCGACCAATCCTAGCTTGCACCCACTTAAATCAGCAGTTAGATGAGCTAGTTAAAAAAATTAATGGCCCAACAAATGATGCATATCTTTCTCATGTTGATGATGACATTGAAATTTACAAGTCAATTGAATTTGCGTGGTTAAACTGGTTAGAGAAAAAAGAATTCTTAAGGCAACATGAACCTTTAAGCGTCAAAACTGCAGTCGAGCAGATTATTCAAAAGATTGACTCATGTCTTCGCATTTAAAAAATATTTGATGGCCTTGATTTTCAGATTTTTATAAAAGAATTTAATTTATCTTGACCTTCTATGCATTACTGAGCTTCAAATCAAAAATGAAAAATCTTTACCTTTTCCATGAATTTAGATTGGAGCAATATGCTCTGACCATCTAGGTTGCAATTCATATCATGCTTGCAATCATTAAAAAGATGGCTTTTAAAATCTATATTTCCCCTTTTTTCTGTGGGTTCTTCTTTAGATATTGTTGCTGAATGTTCGTGGAGGCACGAATGCCAAAAAAATTATTTCCATCAGGGTGAATTCTTCTGTGCCGCATGCGGGAGGCGTAAATCAGATTAATTGTCATGAATTAATATTAGTCTTTTCGACGTGTGATAAGTTAAAAATCTCCCTTCATCAATACTTTAAGCGAAAATACAGCCCATGAAGATTTTGATCGTTAAGTTGTCCTCTTTGGGCGATGTTTTGCACAATTTACCCGTGGTTTGGGATTTGCGTGCCAAGTACCCGGAAGCTCAGATTGATTGGGTGGTGGAAGAGGGTTATGTGGGGCTTTTAGAGCCTCTGAAGACCATTACTTCGCCATCTGGCGATTCTGTTGCTGGTATCAATAACATCATTCCTTTGGCGTTTCGTCGTTGGAAAAAAGCCTTAAAACGAGGCGAGTTCATTCGCAGTATTCAGGAATACATCGCTTTTAAACAACAATTTAAGTCAGGCGTCTTTGCTGACTATGACTTAATCATAGAAACCCAGGGTTTATTGAAGTCAGCGTGGGTGACCCATTTGGCCAATCCAAATAAGACTGCTTCAGTCTTTGGTTTGGCCAATCAAACAGAGTTTTCTGGTTACGAGCCGTGGGCTCGTAAGTTCTATACGGATTGTGTACAAGTTCTGTTTCATTGTCACGCAGTAGATCGTTCGCGTTGGGTAACAGCTTCCGCTCTTGATTTGCCAGTGCCTGACCGTGCAACTTCACCCCCTCGATTTTATCCTTCAACCTATGTTCAGTCTTTGGTAGATGCTGCTAAGTTAGGATTTGCATCCACTCGAGTTGATTTGGGTTTTGATGTTTCTAAGCCTTATGTGATGTGTTTTCACGCGACGGCGGGTAAATCAAAGCGCTGGTCAGATGATGCCTGGGTGGCTGTTGGTAAAGAGCTAATCGGGCGCGGTATACAAGTGGTCTTGCCGTGGGGCAATGATCAAGAGAAAGAAGTGAGTACTCAAATTGCTAGAAAAATTTCTGGGACTTATTCTTTGGTTGGCTCAAAAGCGATTGTGCCGAGTGGTTTTTCAATTGCGGATGCTTTTGGTCTGGTGGTTGGTGCCAAGATGACCATCGGTGTGGATACTGGCTTGACTCATTTATCGGCTATTTTAGGAAGGCCAACGATTGAGTTGTATTGTGATTCGCCTCGTTGGAAGACTGAAGGCTATTGGTCTTCAAATATCCATAATCTTGGTGATAAAGGCCAGCCTCCAAATGTTGAAGAAGTTTTAGCAATCATTCAGTCGCACTTCTCTTAAATTACCTTTCATTCATCCCCATCATTTGAGTAAGCCCATGGATTTAAATTTGCCTTCGGCAGAGCAGATTGCTTTGCGTATTAATAATCAAATCGCCACAGAAATAA
>JACCDT011871098.1_pt1 | contig 41662 bp, 45 predicted proteins | sample 7446291 | NCBI WGS metagenome assembly JACCDT01 (sample SAMN15323446, study PRJNA562643) | freshwater metagenome | isolation source: river surface water | place: USA:Blue River Watershed | collected 2017-08-17
GAGCCCTCTTATTTTCATTGGTCCAATTAGATAGCTTTGGACTCTCATCCGAGCGCCACACCAAAGTTTGAATGGAGATGTCCTTTAGTTTTTTAATTCTTCCTACATGCCCTCTAAGCCCACCAATGCGAGAAAGAGGACGATTGAATCTTTGAAAAAGATCATCAATCCCGCAATCAAGCTTTACCCATATGTCATCTAAAAGAGCGCACGCTTCAATGACTTGAGATCGATCTAGTTCTGAGCCATTGGTTAGGCAATTGATGATCCATTCCCCCTGAAGTTCTTTCCTTAAGCTCAAAATACCTTGAATAATTTCAAAAAAATCAGGATGAGCGGTTGGCTCGCTATTTCCAGCAAAAGTGATCGAATCGATCTTTGGGTCTTCCTTTAGAGTAATACCAATTAAAGAAACGATTTCTCTGGCGGAAACGTTCCGTTCACTGGGCTTGATCTCTCGTCTTTCGCCCATCCCACATTGGCAATAAATGCAGCCCCAGGTGCAGACTTTCTGATTGGGAATCCCTAGATTGATCCCCAGTGATCTTCCGTGCCTTCTGCTTAGTACTGGGCCATAGATCAGCGGACAAAAAGATGCGTCTGGAAAAGAAGAATTCACATTATAACCCTTCTTTGTCATCCGAAGCCGGGATATTGTTCTTTTTGTCTTCGTGAGAGCGCAGCGCTTCGATCTTAGGTTTTATTTCCGAATAGACCTTCTCTGAATCTTCCGGCGAGAAGTCTTGATGAAAGGTCTTTTTAATCTCAAAATCTGAGAGAGTGAAATGAACGGCTGGTGTAACGCCATGCCTTTTTAGACAGCTTTCGGCACAACGAAGCGAACAGCCGTCAATAGCAACGATCGGGCGTCCTGATTTTGCGATTCGAACCAGTGATGGAACATCTCCTCCAACGCCTGCAATGCAAGACATCTCGGCTAAGCCCTCACGATCTATCTTAATAGCAAGGTGGTTAGCGAGCTGGGCGGCACTGGAGCAGCCCGAGCATGAATAAATGAGAGGAGGCTTAGATTTGGGCGTCTTGTGCTCCATGATGATGCTTCTTTCCGCAAACACAGCGTCTGTATTTGCTCCAGGTTTTTTTAAACGAGAAAATGTGGGTCGAATGAAAAAGGATTTTTGGTAAAAAGAAAGCGCTCCAACCTAAGATCGAAATCACCCAAACTGCTCCCGCATATCCTAGGTGCTGAAAATAGGAAGGCGTCCAAGCGGCTGTCACCCGTGTTAAAGCTGCAAGGATAATCAGCAGGCTTGTCGTAGCAAAAATCTTAGACCTAGATTCAAGTTCCAGTGAATAGCCTCCGTGAGCAAGAGTCACCCTTGAAGCAACGAGTATCGTGATCAGCCCAAAGCCTGAGATGAAAATGAGATGCGCTGCATGGATGCCTAAAGACGGAAACAGCGCATGAATCCAGAGGCCAGAAATCAAGAACCAGGCTGAGATCCAAAGCCAGAAAGGAAGCTTTCCTTGCGCTTTAGGTTTTTTATAGAGCTTCCAATTTTGAATCCCTATCCAGGTGGCGCAGAGAGCTCGGGCAATTCCTCCTATTTCAGGTGAAATCGTAAGTTCAATGGCAAAACTTAAAAGAAAGAGCACTCCTTGGATGGATGGAATGAGCCATTTATTTGAGCTTAGTTTTTGAGGACGGTTTAACGAGTTTAGTGGCTCGATCCGATGTGTAGGAGGTGCGGTCCACCCAAGAAGTGCCGAGATGAGCTTTGCTCCGATGCCTAACAGAAAAGAAAGCATCATTCCGTAGTAGAGAAATACACGAGCGGCGGTCGAGTACTGAGCCCCAATGAATCCAAACTGCACAAGCGACAAGAGCGCTGATCCCGATAGCCCAAGCAAAAGACCGATAGGCAAAAACAAAAAATGAGGGGGTGGAGAAAACGTTCTTTTTTTGATTCGTCTTACAAAAAAGACGGAAAGAAACAAAAGCATTCCAAAGGCTACAATTGACCTTGATTCAAAAAAGGAAAGAATCGAAAGGGCGCTTGCAACCAAAAGCTCAGCCGATGACGAGCGCTCAGCTCCTGTAAATCTAGGAATGGCAGTGAGTAAAAATCCTGCGGCAAATGAGAGTAAAAAGCCATCCACCATGTGATGCGCATGAAGTGGGCCTGGGTAAGGCGCAAGCTTTAGAGAAAATAAAACCCAAAGCGAAGCTCCAAAAATGGCATGAGCAAGCCCTAGAGGAAAAAGGATTTGATAAGGGTCAATCTTAGAGAAAACATTTTCTTTCATTTTAACCTTCTGTTTCTAGTTAAACTTTTTTCAAGCAGCGGTAGGTTTTCAATTAAAATCCCGTTTTTTGTCCAATGAACGAGCTTTTGCTTTTGCCACCGACTGATGAGTCGAATGATTGTTTCCACGCGAACATCCGTGAGTTTCCCCACTTGAGCGCGTGTGAGTTGAATGGGGATGAAATGACGTAAGTGAGATTCGTGTTTTCCAAATCTTCTAATGAGATGATTAAAGAGCTCGAAAACTTTGCTTTCAACACTTCCTGCGTTTAAAATATCGATTTTGTCTCTTAAGACCTGTTCATGGAGAAGCATCATTTCTCTGATCCAGGTATGGACTTCTGCGATGATAGGGTCTTTACGTTGAAGAATAGGCCTAAGATAAAGCTTAATCAGCTCTGATCCTGGAGCGATAACCCTTGCGCATCCCGGATACACCGTTTTTTTCATGACAGCAGAGATCCCAATCACATCAGAAGGTCCAAAAACACCCATAGTCATTTCTTCATCAGCACTTGAATAACGAGCCACTTCGACAAGCCCCGATTGTACGATGGCTAGAAACTCTCCAGGATCACCCATCTCCCATACGTACTCATTTGCTTTGAACTTTCGTTTCACAGCAACAGAGGCAAGAAGTGCCTGGACCTCAGAGGGCAAGCTTGCCGTACACCTTAGACTTTTCAGATCACTTGCGATTGTTTTTTGAACTCGTTCATTATGAGCATTCATTTTCTTACTCTCTATTTGACGCAAAATAAGTCCGAATCGGTATGATCCAGATCATACCTGAGATCCGTAGCCTCGCGATACCGTGAGGACATGCTAAGAGAAGATTTTCGGCACGAGATTTTAGAAATTGCCGCCACGAACTTCAGGAAAGCCTCACTTTCCAAAACGAGAAATCCTGTCTCGCTTGCGGGACATTTTGCGCACTGTGATCGTCTCGATTTAGCAAAACAAGCCCATCTGCTGCAACCAGACAACTTGGCATGCACTTCGCACAACAACAGAGGATTTGAGAGCTTATGAGAGCAGAATCAACATCCATCAGAGTTTGCGAGCATCCTGAGTTCAACCCACAAGACTTTGGTCTTCGTTGGCAGAAGGCAAGGCTTTCAGCACTTGGGTCTGTTTTAAATGAAAAAGTCCAATCAGATAGCAGCGGAGATCAAGCTTTAGCCGCCCGAGAGTTGGAGCTTTTATCCAAAGTTCCCCAAGCACTACAAGATCAAGCCCTGAGAGGCGTTTTTGATTTTAGCCGGCAGCTAGGTCGGAGTGTTTCTCGATTCTTAGGCTTAAGTCTTGAGACCTCAGATTTTGCCGAAATCCTAGCAAGCTCTCAAATCCCTTGTTTTCAAGCAAAATGGCGTCCTCACAATGAAGCTCTGGTTCTTGAGAGAAAAGGATGTGCCTCACTCTCCACTCTTAAGAGCTTTGGCTGTGACTACTGGCGTGAAGCTCTGGATGGTCTCATCATGGGCGCAGGCGATACGGAGCGACTAGCAAGACATCGAAGTCTCGGCCACGGTGATCAAGAATGTGTGGATGTCCTTTTTACTGAAAATTATTCCGTCCCTTGCGTGGTTTCACCTTCCGAAAAGCAAGAGTCTGGTTCACATAAAAAGTATGGACCCGTACCTTCGAAGATAAATCAAGAACTAGAAGGCATCTCGAAACGTTTTGAGACCATGAAAGTTCACCTTCATATTGATGGTTTTTCGGAAGGTACTCTCTATTACCGACTTGAAACCGATGAGGGAGTGCTTTGTGGTGCGGGTGGAAAGCTTCTTCATGATTCCTTCTGTAAAGAGCTCGCAAAAACGTTTCCAGAAATTCTAGCCAAAGACTCAAGCCCTCTTGCTGTTTATGGAGGCTCAACATGAGTGGGCTTTCCAGGAGAGATTTCTTTCAGAGATTTGGTCATAAGCTCAGCGATCAGATTGATCTTGAGAAGATTCAAAAACTCATGCCTTGGCAAAAAGAAAAAGGTCGTACCTCGGAAGACGCATGGGTTGCCGTTGGAAGCTTATCGGCAATGACTCCAGGGGCGAAGTGCAGGGTTCAAATTGATGGCAATGAGCTTTCTCTTGAAGCGGACGCCGAAGGCATTTGGCTCGCACGCGTTAACGGATGTCGCATTGCTATTCGTCTCGGACAAGGAGGCGTGATTCTAGCGAATCTAAGCTTGGAGTGGCCAAACACAAGAGTTCTTTCACAATCCAGTGGAGAGCCAAAAGAATTAGAAGAGACGAAATGAAAATTGAGCCGTGACTCAAAAGAGATGATGAGGAGATGAGAGACATGAGTGATGAAGGCAACAATGGCGGAGCAAACGAAGGTCGCAGAAAATTCTTACAAGGAATGGCGGTAGTTGGCGCTGCGCTCTCCAGTCGAACGCTTTTGGAGCACCGATTCGGTACTTTAAGCCCACACAGGTAGATAATCCGCTTGCCTTCTACCCCAATCGCGACTGGGAAAAAGCGTACCGAAATATTTTTAGCTATGACTCAAGTTACGTTTTTCTGTGCGCTCCGAATGACACGCATAACTGTCTGCTGAAGGCTTATGTGAAAAATGGTGTCGTCGCTAGAATCGGTCCAAGTTACGGGTATGGGAAAGCGACTGATCTCTATGGAAACAAAGCCTCTCATCGCTGGGACCCAAGGATCTGCCAAAAAGGGCTTGCTCTGATCAGACGCTTTTACGGCGACCGACGAGTAAAAGCTCCGATGGTCAGACGCGGATTTAAAGAATGGGTTGAGGCAGGTTTTCCTCGGAACCCCACAACGGGCGCACCTGATCCAAAATACTTTCAACGAGGAAAAGACAAGTGGCTCAGGGTGAGCTGGAACGATGCTTACGACTACGCAGCTAAAGCCTTTGCCAATATCAGTAAGACCTATTCCGGAGAAGCAGGTGCAAAACTCTTAAAAGCTCAGGGTTACGATGAGTCGATGATTCACGCTATGGAAGGAGCTGGTACTCAGACTCTTAAATTCCGTGGTGGAATGGCTTTCATCGGAGCCACGAGATTCTATGGACTATACCGTTTTGCCAATATGATGGCGCTTCTGGATTCCAAAAACCGTGGAGTTGGGCCTGACGAAGCTCAAGGCGGCAGAGGTTGGGATAGCTTTAGCTGGCATACTGATCTTCCGCCAGGACATCCGATGGTAACTGGCGAGCAAAGTAATGACTTTGATCTCTTTACCGTAGAGCGGGCAAAGCTTGTTCTTGTCTGGGGCATGAACTGGATCACAACCAAAATGCCCGACTCCCATTGGCTCACTGAAGCAAGGCTTAAAGGAGTGAAGACTGTTGCCGTTACTGTGGAATATAGTGCCACTGCTTCAAAAACAGATGAAGTTGTTGTCATTCGTCCGGGCACTGACCCTGCGTTTGCGTTAGGGATGGCTCAAGTCATTATCTCAAAAAATCTTTATGACCAAAAATTTGTAGAAACTAGCACCGATCTTCCATTTTTAGTGCGGATGGATACGCTCCAACCTCTTCGTCCAGATGAGATCATCAAGGGATTTAAGGAGCCTGAGCTTGATTCCATTCAATTCATTAAGAAAGGTGAAGCCACTCCACCACCACTTGAGCAACAAAAGCAATTTGCTCCTGAGTCGATGAGAAGTGACTTTAGGTCCACTGTTGTCATCGACAAGAAAACGGGAAAACTTACTCCAGTCAGTCGCGATGATTATGGGAAAAAGCACAAAGAAAAAGGAGTGCACGCGGATCTTTTTGCTACTCGCGAAGTCACACTCTTGGATGGAAAAAAGGTCAAGGTTCGCACTGTTTTTGCCCTTATGAAGGAGTACTTGAACTCAAACTTTACTCCAGATCAAACTTCAAAAATCACAGGCGCTCCAAAGAAAGCGATCATTTCTTTGGCAGAACAAATGGCTGCAAACCCTGAAGGAACGATCATTGCTTGCGGCATGGGACCTAACCAGTTTTTCAACTCAGATCTTAAAGACCGAGCCCTGTTTCTTTTAGGAGCACTCACACGAAATATTGGCTTTCCTGGCGGGAACGTAGGGAGCTTCTCGGGTAATTACCGATCTGCACTCTTTGGTGGTGAACCTCAGTACATTGCTGAAGATCCTTTTAAGCCGCAGCTTGAAAAAGGCGGGAAAGTCACCCTCAAAAAGTATGCTCACTACGAGTCGCTTCATTATTTCAATTACGGAGATCGCCCGCTACGTGTTGGAAATAAACTTTTCACAGGCCACGGACATTTGCCTGCTCCGACAAAGAGCATGTGGCTCAATAACTCAAACTCAGTCATTGGGAACGTCAAATGGCACTATGATGTGGTGAATAACACGCTCCCAAAAATTGAGTTTATTTCTTACGCCGATTGGTGGTGGACGGGCTCTTGTGAGTACGCAGATCTTGTCTTTGCAGCCGATAGCTGGGGCGAGTTTCGTTACCCCGATATGTGCGGCTCTTATACCAATCCCTTTGTACAAATCTTTCCACGCTCTGACCTACCCAGAATCTTTGACACTCGCGGCGATATTGAAATCATCGCTGGAGTTGCTAAGCGCTTAAGCGAAGTCGTTGGAGATTCCAGAATGAAGGATTACTGGAAGTTTGCCCTGGAAGATAATGTTGAGGAGTACTTGCAAAGAATCATTGATCACTCTTTTACGCTTAAGGGTTACAAAATCCAGGACCTTGAAGAGAAAGCCAAACAAGGCATTCCTGCCATCATGAATACGAGAAGCTATCCAAGAGTTTCTTCTTATGAGCAGGCAAGATCTGAGCAGCCTTGGCATACAAAATCAGGGCGCCTTGAATTCTACCGCTTTGAGCAGGAGTTCATTGATAGCGGTGAGAACATCGTCGTTTACCGTGAGCCAGTGGATTCCACTCCTCACGAACCAAACGTACTTGTTGGAAAACAACACGAAGCCATCAGGCCTAAAACTCCTGAAGACTATGGTTTAGAGAAAAATGATCTTTCGTGTGAAGCAAGACAAGTCAGAAACGTTCAGATGACAACCGATGAAGTTCTAGCCTCAAAGCATCCACTGAGGCTTAAGCTTTATACTCACGTTTATCACACTCCAAAGTATCGGCACGGGGCGCACTCAACTCCGATCGACACCGACTACACCGCGATTTGGTTTGGACCGTTTGGAGATGTGTATCGGCACGACAAACGAATGCCATCCAACGTCGAAGGATATGTCGATATCAATCCAACGGATGCAAAAGAGCTTGGAATTCAAGACGGCGATTACGTGTACATTGACGCCGACCCAGAAGATAGGCCCTACCGAAATTGGAAAGAGGGAACCGAAGAGTACAAAGTCGCAAGGCTCATGCTCCGTGCAAGGTACTACCCCGGCACTCCTCGCGGCATCGCAAGGACTTGGCACAACATGTACGGCGCAACTTTTGGGAGTGTTAAGGCTCAAGAGAGCCGACCTGATGGCTTAGCTAAAAATGCTGAGACAAACTATCAGTCCATGTACCGTTTCGGCAGCCATCAAAGCGCAACTCGCGCATGGCTTAGACCAACTCTCATGACTGATACGTTGGTTCATAAGGGGATGTTTGGGCAAGGAATTGAAAAAGGCTTTGCTCCGGACATTCACTGCCCTGTCGGCGCTCCGCGTGAGGCATTTGTCAAAATTACAAAAGCTGAGCCCGGTGGAATGAATGGCGAGGGCTTGTGGCGGCCAGCATCACTTGGCTTTAGACCAACTTACGAAAACCAGGCAATGAAAGCATATCTTAAAGGCCGGTTCATGAAGAGGAAGGGGTAACTAGCTTATGGCAAAAGTAAAGAACTGGCAGCTCAACCGCGAGATGGAATATCCTTACGAAGAAAATCGCCCAAAAAGGCAATGGGCGATTGTGTTTGATCTCAATAAATGCATTGCCTGCCAAACCTGTTCGCTGGCCTGTAAGACGACTTGGACGAGTGGCAAGGGCCAGGAGTACATGTTTTGGAACAACGTGGAGACAAAGCCTTATGGAAGCTATCCACTCGCTTGGGATGTCAGAGTCCTTGAAAAGCTAGGCCAACAACAATGGGCAAAACACGAACCTTATCGCGGAAAAACGATCTTTGAGGCAACTGAGCCCAATGAGCGAGTGGTTCACTTTCATCCGACTGATGAAGACTGGATGTACCCTAATAACGGAGAAGATGACTGCACGGGTAACGTCGCTAAAGGTGAACATTTAAATCTCCCTCACGACAATTGGTTTTTTTATCTTCCAAGAACATGTGCTCATTGTACCTATCCCGCTTGCCTTGCCTCTTGTCCTAGAAAAGCAATTTACAAACGCGAAGAAGATGGAATTGTTCTCATCGATCAGTCTCGCTGCAAGGGTTACGGCGAGTGTGTCAGGGCCTGTCCTTACAAGAAATCCATGTACAACGCTTACACGCGAACGAGTGAAAAGTGCGTGGGTTGTTATCCTGCTGTTGAAAAAGGTTATCAGCCCATGTGCGTTCAAAACTGCATCGGCAAGATCCGCATCATGGGATTTATCAATCCTCCCTGGAAGGCGCGCGAAGACAACCCCCTGGATTACCTTGTTCATAAGAAGGGACTTGCACTTCCTTACTATCCGCAACTTGGGCTTGAACCAAACATCTATTACATCCCACCTGTTCACGCGAACAGGGAATATCTCACCCAGATGTTTGGGCCACACGTCGATGATGCGATCTCACGCTACCGAAAGCTCTTTGATGACCCTGCAGCGCAAGGTTTGCTTGTTCTCATGGGAAGCACGGATCGAATTATTCACTCCTTTAAAGTAAAAAGCGGCATCGCCTATGGCTATGACGAAAAAGGAGATGAAATCGTCAATGTGCCGGTCACTGAACCCATGATTGATCGCACGGATTATGACCAAAAGTTAGGAGCAATTAGAAACAACACGCCATAACACGGTCTTAAATCGTGATGGCGTGTTGAAAGGAGGTTTACCCATATGAAAATTCGATGTGCAGCACTAATAGCCTTAAGCTTTGTGGCTTTGCCTCAGGCAAGCCTACTAGCGAGTGAAATTAAGGTTCAAAAAACAACGCATGATCTCTCTAAAGAGGCCTTCGATGAGACTCTCTGGAAAGATGTGAAATCAGAAAACGTATCGCTCATGGCGCAACCTATGGCGATCCCAAGGCCAAAGACAACCACGACTTCAGCCCTTCAAGTGCAGTCTCTGCAGGACGGAAAGTGGATCGCATTTAGGCTCAAGTGGCATGCAGATCAAAAAGCAGAGGCAGGAAAATTAGGAGAGTTTTCAGACGCAGTTGCCATTCAATTTCCTGTGAAAGAAGGCTCTCCTCCTCCGATTTTCATGGGAGCAAAAGATAACCCCGTTCACATCTTTCATTGGCGAGCGCAGTATCAGCGCGATTTAGAAAAAGGAAAGCCTGAGATGAAAGATCTCTATCCCAATATGAATCCCGATATGTATCCCATGGAATTTAAAGACCCAGGGAAGGTCAAAGGGCTCACCGAAGAAAAAAGAGAAGTCTACTCGCCGGGTAAAGCCGAAGGCAACCCGCAGTCTTACACAAAAGCAAGTGCAGTTGACGAGATCTTCGCTGAAGGCTTTGGAAGTAGTTCAGTGATTGAAAACAGAATGGCTATCGGTAAAGGCGCTTGGAATAAGGGTGAATGGTCGGTCGTGATTGCAAGACCATTAAAGAGAGAGAACGGATCAGTGCTTGATCCATCAAAAGATAGCTTTGTTGCATTTGCCGTGTGGCAAGGAGCTAAACAAGAAGTGGGCGCAAGAAAATGCGTCACCATGGCTTGGGTTCCTCTTCAATTGAGTGGCGGAGGAAATCAAAAATGATTGCCATTAGACAAGATTCTTCAGGACCCAGATTTGTTTTAGCTTCGCTTTTGGCCTCCTATCCCGGAGACGGATTTCAGGAAAATGTGGCAACTCTTCTTGAAAGTGGAGATCTAGAAAAAGGCCTAAGTGATTTACTGAGAGCTCGTCTTGGTGAACTTAAAGCAAAGCTTTCAGATGTCTTAGGAAATGCAACGATCCTAGACGACCTTAGATCCGAGTACATTGATTCCTTTGACCGAGGAAAGCAAGTCAACTCACTTTATGAATCTGAGTACGGGCGTGAGCGCGCGATGGTTAAGGGCACTCAGCTTGTAGATATCGCAGGATTCTACCGAGCCTTTGGACTTGAAACAGGTGGCGATGGAGTTCAAGCCGAGATGCTTGATCACGTATCCGTTGAGCTTGAGTTCTACGCTCTTTTAGTTTTGAAGAGCACACTTCTCACCGAAGCCTCCGATGACGAAGGTATCGAGATCGTCCTAGATGCTAGAAAAAAGTTCTTAAAAGATCATTTAGGAAGATTCATTGGAGCCATCTGCGAGCGACCAGGGGTGAGTTCAAGCCCCTTTTATTCAGCAGTATTTCAGTACTGTAAGGATCTCGTAGCGGAAGAATGCAAGAAGCTTGGCGTGGAAGTCGAAAAAGAAAGTTGGCTTGGTGGAGATAGTGCGGATCAAGCTGAGATGAGCTGTGGAGGCTCTGTAGGATGCACTAAATAAAGTGAAAGGAGTAACAGGCGTATGTTTGGATTAAGTACAAGTCATTTAATTATTTTAGGGTTCATTGCTCTTCTTTTTGGATCAAGAAGGCTACCAGAGCTGGGTGCCAGTATGGGAAGTGCAATTCGTGCTTTCAAGGCAGCAACCGAAGGCGGTCGCAGTCCTTTTGAATCTGGCCCGTCTCAGCAGCAACCGCTACAAATTGGACAAGGACAACAACAAAAGGCAGATCCTTCGCTTTCTCCTCAGAACAGACAAGAATTGAGGGCAAGCATTGTCGTGGAAGAGGAAGCAAAAAAGGTCACATAAAGGTTTTTAGAAAAACTCCGAGCCTTAGCTCCTAACCCATTTTTTAAAGTGGCAAGGAGACTTGGGCCGCACGGTTGGGATGAGTGACTGAACTCTACCACGTGCCAGGGTATGAGTGGAAACACTGATGCCTCCCGGTTTTTGGAAAGGAGACTTGGATTGGACAAACTAGTTGATACCTATGAAAGACAATTTGTCTATCTGCGCCTTTCGGTAACGGATCGTTGCAACTTTCGCTGCGTCTATTGTTTACCCAATGGCTATCAAGCTCCACTCTCTCGAGACTCTGAGCTCTCAGTGGATGAAATCAGAAGGCTTGTTCAAGGATTTTCTCGCCTCGGGATTCAAAAGGTCAGGCTCACAGGTGGAGAACCCACGGTGAGACGAGACTTAGTTGAGATCGCATCTGCAATCTCCTGCATTCCTCAAATCAAAAAAATCGCGGTTACCACTAACGGCAATAGGCTCAGAGAGCTTGCGCTCCCCCTAAGAAAAGCCGGTGTCACTTCCATCAATGTGAGTCTTGATAGCCTTGATCCAAGTCGTTTTCAAAAAATCACCGGCATGGATCGTTTTAAGGATGTCGTGGATGGAATTGAGCATGCCCTTACACTTGGTTTTGAGAGCATTAAGATCAATGCGGTTTTATTGAAAAATTGTAACAGCGACGAGCTTTCACGATTTATGGACTGGATCAAAGGGCGCCCCATCAGCGTGAGGTTCATTGAGCTCATGCGTACAGGTAAAAACCAAACTCTTTTTGAGGAAAGACATCTCTCCGGAGGGGTTATTCAGTTTGAGCTTTTGAAAGCAGGCTGGAAATCTGCTCCTCGAAAATTAGATGATGGCCCTGCCATGATTTATGAACACCCGGACTTCCAAGGCACCATTGGAATCATTGCCCCTTATTCAAAAGACTTTTGCAAAACCTGCAACAGGCTCAGGGTCTCATCCCGTGGAGCTTTGAGGCTTTGTCTTTTTGGCGATGGCGATGCCTCACTTCGTCACCATTTAAACTCGGATGATTCTCAAGAAGCACTCATTCAGGAGATTCGAAGGCTCGTCTTAGGAAAGCCCGTCTCTCATTTTTTACATGAAGGAAATTATGGAAACACATGGAACCTTGCAGCCATCGGAGGCTAGCAATTCTTCATCCTTTCGGATGATTGATATCGGAGAAAAGAAAGATACCCAAAGACGCGCAGTCGCGTCAGGAGTATTTTTTGCCAAAGTAGAAACGATCCAAAGGATCAAAGAGAAGTCTCTTCCTAAAGGCGATGTTCTTCTATTAGCGGAAGCCGCTGGCATTCAAGGAGCAAAGCTTACATCGACTCTTCTTCCTCTTTGCCACCCGTTATCGCTGACTTCAATAAAAGTCTGGATGAGTCTTCACGAAGATCAAATCCAAGTCTTTTGTGAAGCAAAGACCATTGGAAAAACGGGTGTAGAGATGGAAGCCCTTTGTGGTGTGAATGCAGCTCTACTATGTCTCTATGATCTTACGAAAGGAATCGATCCTGTACTTGGAATGGGTAATGTTCGCCTGGAATTAAAGGAGGGCGGAAAATCAGGAGTTTGGCATCATCCGAAAAGTTCGCTTCAAAACTTAAGTTCTGTGACTCACGATAAATCCAACGAGCGATCCCTTAAAGGAGTTCCTGCTTCCGTCATTACACTCAGTGATCGCTGTTTTAGAAAAGAAGCAGAGGATCTCTCAGGTCCTTTAGCGTCAAATTGGCTTAACGCTCAAGGAGCACTGGTCGAAAGCACTTTGATCCTTCCTGATGATTCAGCAATGCTAAAGAACGAGTTAAAGCGCTTATTAGAAATCAAAAAAGTGCGCGTCGTTATTACCAGTGGTGGCACTGGAGTCTCTAGACGCGATATCACACCTGAAACCATCTTGAACCTGAGCCAGGAACTAGGTGGAAGAGAAATTCTAGGCTTTGGGGAGCTCCTTAGGAAATCAGGTGCTAAGTACACGAAAAAATCCTGGCTCAGTCGTTCGTGTGCTTACCTCATTCACGATACTCTCATTCTCTGCCTTCCTGGTAGTCCAAAAGCTGTTCAAGAGTCTTTAGAAGAAGCAGGAGATCTCATCTCTCATTGCCTTCATGTGGCTAAAGGAGGCGGGCATCCATGAATTGGAAGGAGTTGTTTAGAAATTTCTTAGGTGCTTTTTCTGACGGCGCCGTTCTTTTTCCGCTTCTAGCACTTTTATCCATGAAGGCTGGATTCTCAGGGTTTACTATCCTTTGGACGACAGGGGTCGTGTACATCGTTTCAGCCTTTATGTTCAAAGTCCCAATGGCGGTTCAGCCTTTAAAATCCATTGCAATAGCTGCGGTGACGGCTGGAGCAACTTTTTCGGAAGTACGAATCAGTGGGATGCTTCTTGGGCTTTACTGCATTCTGATGTGTTTCTTGAATGTCGATCGCATCGCAAAGAAAGTCCCTAGCTCTTTGATTCATGAACTCCAAGCAGGCTTAGGTATTCTTCTCATCTTTCAAGGCGTGAAAGCTTTCGGAGGCTGGGATATCTTATTCACGCATTTTCAGGGCGGGATGATTTTAGCTGGAGTCGTCTTCATGCTTGTTCTGCCTGAGATCAAGGGAATTCCCATTTTAGGAATTCTTGCAACGGTTGGATTAATGGTTGCCGTTTTCTCGCCCGAGCTTCTTCACGTTGCATCTACTGCTCAAGTGCAAAATGGATTTGAAGGAATGAGACTTGGCCTTATCTTAGGACTTCTTCTTCCTCAAATTGTTCTCACCTCAGCAAACTCAGTGCTTGCTACCAAAGATGTTTGTTCTCGCTATTTTGGTGAAAAAGCATCGCGTGTGACCGTGCGTAGACTTTTGTACTCCATTGGGATTGGAAATCTCGTTGTAGGTCTTTTAGGTGGAATGCCATTTTGTCACGGATCAGGTGGGATCACTGCGCACGTCCGAGGCGGTTCAAAGAGCTTTTGGTCTACAGCACTGATGGGACTTATTCTCTTACTTTTAGCTGTAGTTCAGTTCGTGAATGGAAATCACGTCCTTATTTATCCCACAGTTCTTGTCTCCATACTTCTTATGACGACTGGACTTTTTCACTTAAGACTTTCGGCTCCAACGCTCAAATCAGAATGGGGGGCCTTGAAAGTTGGAGGGGCAGTTCTTGTCACCGTCATTACAAGTAACCTTCTTTGGGTGCTAGGTTTTGGCGTTTTCTTAGATCTAATCCTTAAAGCAATACAACCCAAAGCCCTTGCCATGTCGGAGGTGAAGTCATGATATCTTACGCACAAGCATTTCAAATTTTGGAAGAGGTGGGAAATTCATATAAGCCTCGTGTTGAATCGCTTTCTCTTTTCCAGGCAATTGGGAAAGTCTTAGCTCATCCAATTTTAAGTCCAGAAGATGTTCCCTCTTTTACGAATTCCGCAATGGATGGATTTGCATTACGTGCGTCAGATACTTTTGGTGCCACTCAAAGTGAGCCCATTCGTATTCCAGTCCACGGTCTGGTTGCTGCAGGCGATCTGAAGGCTTTAGAAGAGGCAAATCGCAATAAGCCAGGAACTGCTGTTGAGATTATGACCGGCGCACCCTTACCACTGGATGCCTTCGATGCAGTGATTCGCATAGAAGACGTTGTGGTGAACCGGGCCTTAAGCGGGCAAACAGAATCCATATTGATCTCAAAACCTGTGAAGGCTGGAGACAACATTAGGCCTTTAGCAACGGACTTTTCAAAAGGTCAGTTGGTTTTGCCAAAAAATATTAGAATTACACCAGAACACCTTCTTGCTTGCACAAGCCTTGGAATCACAACTCTTCCCGTAAAGCGCATGCCTAAGATTGTTATCCTCTCTACAGGAAGTGAGCTTGTTCCAGCAGATGAGCCAAAGCTTCAACCTGGAACGATTCGTAATTCCACGGGGCCCTTTTTAAAAGCAGCACTCGAAAGACTGGGTATTGAGGCAAGCTATCTCGGAATTGTGCGCGACGAACCAAAGCTCTATAGAAAATATCTTGAAGGCGCCCTGTCTGAAGGGACTGACCTAATTATCAGCACTGGCGCTGTATCGATGGGGAAATATGATTTTGTCTCTAATGTTTTAAACGAAATGGGAGCAAGAACTTACTTTCACAAAGTCGCCATTCGCCCCGGAAAGCCCGTCTTGTTTGCGGAATTGAATACATCCAATCAAACAAAGTGCGCCTTTTTTGGTGTACCCGGAAATCCGGTGTCTACCGCAGTGGGACTAAGGTTTTTCATCGAACCTTTTCTTCGAGCAAGACTTGGACTTGAACGTGAACAATCGATCCAAGGTCTACTTTCTAAAAAGTGCCCAAAGCCAGAGGGACTTAAGTGCTTCTTTAAAGGTCGGGCAAGGGTCCAAGACAATGGAATTCATGTGGAAGCTTTAAAGGGCCAGGCCTCTTACATGGTGAGCTCACTTCTTGATGCCAATTGTTGGGTGATCCTTCCTGAAAATGGATCTGAAGCTAACGAAGGAGCCCAAGTGGAGATTGTCCCGCTTCACCACGGCTTTGAACAAGGAGTGTTTTTATGATCGAAATTGAAATGAAGCTTTTTGGTAGTTTTAGGAAATATGAAAACTTAGAAAAGCCTATTGTCGTAAACTCCCAATCACCGATTTCGGTATCTCGTCTAAAAGAAAATCTAGAGAATCGATTCAAAGAACTTTTTCCTCATTTTTCTGATTCCGCACTCATTCAAGACTCCGCTATTGCAAACGAGTCGCAAGTTTTGGATCTCAATCACGTGATCAATCAATCATGCACGCTATTAATATTACCTCCGGTGTGTGGTGGGTAACAGTATGGATAGAATCTTGTGTGAAATTGTAAATGAGAAGATTGATCCAAGTGATGTTTTTGAGTTTGCGAGTGACTTCGGTCATGGAGCGCAAAACTTCTTTTTTGGTTCCGTTCGAGCAAAGAATCTAGGCCGAGAAGTAATTGCCGTAGGCTATGACGCTGCCACCCCACTTGCTGAAAAAGTGTTACGTGAAATCTCTCATGAGGCCGTTTCCCAATGGGGTGAAAGCTTAAGAATTTGTGTTTTACACCGAGTGGGAAAACTGAGTGTTGGAGAGATCAGCGTAGCCATTGGGGTGAGCTCTCCCCACCGAGATGAGTCTTATCAAGCTTCCCGATACATTATTGAAGAAATCAAAAAAAGAGCGCCGATCTGGAAAAAAGAATTCTATTCAGACGGGGAAACAGAATGGCTAAAAGGCCATGCTCTTTGTCAGCATGGTCATCACCATGATGACAGCGAAAAGGAGCAAGCCGGATGAGTCCATTTTGTATGAAAGAATATATAAATCCTATCCGAATTCATGCCGCCGTACTTGCAGGTGGAAGATCGACTCGCATGAAAACAGATAAGAGATTCTTAAAAATCCAAGGAGAACATTTAATTGACCGAGCCGAGAGGCTTGCCGGTGAGGCCATTCGCAGCTTTGGCGGCGAAGTGCTCTTGTGTGGAGACGTTCCAGGAAGAAAAAGCTTACCGGATGCCACTTGTGGATTAGGCCCTCTTTCAGGGCTTCTTTCTGCACTGAATGTGCTTACAAACAGCGAAGTGCAGCAGCCCACATGGCTTTTGGTTCTTCCCGTGGATATGCCACTATTAAGTTCGGAGCTCTTGTGTGAGCTAACCTCTCGCATTCAACAGATCGATGCGGATGGATCAGATGTTCTTGCCTTTGACGACTTTGAAATGCCCATTGCCATTCGCGCAAATCTTTTGGTGAAAAAGTCAGTAGAAGAATTGTGCAAAAAGAAGGCTCACTCGGAGCGATCCATTCGGGCGCTCCTCAAGCGCCTAGAAGTTAAATCTATCAAGCTCGATCCTAAATACCAAAAAATGATGGTGAATGCGAATCTACCCACCGACTGGGCGAGCGTGTGCGAGGAGGTTTCTGGAAAATGAATTTACGCTTGGACAAAAATTCAATTCGATTTCGTCTAGAACTTTCAGAGGCTCAAGCGCTTCTTCAAGAGGGGCTGCTTACCGAGCATATTCCCTGGGGTGAAAATGCGCTTACCCTAAAGCTTACGACAGTAGATCAGGAAAAGCTTCACTTGAGTCCATTTCATGAGAATCGACTTGAGTTTTTTATTCCTCATTTGGGGTTGGAAAGGTTGCTCTCAAATGCAGGACAAAAGTCTGGAAAAAACTCACTTGAGCTCACGAACGAAACGATCATGAAGGACCGGCATGTTGAAGTACGATTTGAAATTGATCATTTCAGTAGGAACCAAAGCTCTAAACAACAATCAAAAACAAACCAATAAAAGGAGAAATAGCAAATGACTGACAAACAAATTGATCTTCGCAGCATTCTTCCTATGGATCGCCATAGAACGGTATTTAGGACCTTCGACGAATTAAATAAGGGAAATGCGTTTACCTTGGTTGTGGATCACGATCCAAAGCCTCTTTTTTATCAGTTCGAATCCCAGCGTCCTGGCGCATTTAGCTGGCAGTATTCTGAGCAAGGTCCAAAGGTCTGGAAGGTAAGAATCGAGAAAACTAAAGACCTTAATGCCGATACACTTGAAAAAGAAGAAGGCTGCTGTGGGATCTGTGGCGATTAAGAGCTCAGTCTTAAACCAGAGGCCCAGTCCAAGAATTGAGCCCACCGACAAGGTTGTAAATCCTGGACTGTGCCTCTGCCCATGCTTGAGTAAGAATAGCTGCCGCATTTGCCGAGCGGATTCCGGATTGGCAGTACACAACGATTTCCTCGATATCGGCAGGAAGTGTGGGGAGCTCTCCGTTTTCGATGCTAGAGAGCGGAAAATGATGAGCCATTTTCAAGTGCCCAGCTTCCCACTCCTCTTTTTCTCTGACATCCAAAAGGAAAACTTTCGGATGGGAAGTGAGAAGAAGAGCTTTGAGTTCCTCGGCGCGGATCTGATTCACACTTTGGCATACATCTACCGAATCTTTTGGAAGCTGAATTTCCTCTACAGGCAACGAGCATGTGGGACACTTAGGATTTTTCGGTACCAAAATGGAGCGAGTATTGAGGCTTCCTTTCAAATCAAAAAGCATAAGGCTTCCTACTTTTGGGCAAAGAGGGTGCGAAGAACTGCCTTCAGAGATGAGATATTCCAAAGCAAGCGTTGCCTGCAGTGTACCGATTACTCCAACGATAGAACCCAGTACCCCTGCTTCAGCGCAATTTCTAATCTGAGTTTGAGGCGTTTCTCGATAAAGGCATCGGTAGCAGGCTCCTTCTTTTCCGAAAAACAAAGCCGCTTGGCCTTCAAATCCAGTGACGGCGCCATAGATCATAGGGATTTGGAGCTTGTAGGCCGCGTCATTAATCAAAAACTTTGCCGCAAAATTGTCGGTTCCATCAATCACAAGATCATAACGACGAAAAAGCTGCTCAGCGTTATCTGCTTTCAAAGTTTCCTGGTAAGTTTCTACCGAAATTTCAGGATAAAGCTCTTGAAGTCGTTTCTTTGCCAACTGAACTTTGGGCAGTCCTTCGTCGGAAGCTTTAAAAAGAATCTGGCGCTGAAGATTGGTGAGATCCACCGTATCGGGATCAATCAGACCCAATGTGCCTACGCCGGCAGCGGCCAAGTAAAGACTTGCGGGCGAGCCAAGACCTCCCACACCAACGCAAAGCACACGAGCCCTTTTAAGGCGTTCTTGGCCCTCTTTGCCCACTTCAGGAAGGATGATTTGTCTGTTAAAACGATTCAAGCTCATTGCCGATTACTCAAAAGTTTAGGTACAACTCCTTGTTTTAATAACCTAAGACGAGGCTTTGCAAAAGTGCTTAAGGATGTTTTTAAACCTGTGGTCATAGAGTTTTTCAATTCTATGGCTGCTTACTGTTAAACACGAAAGGAAGAAAAAAATGGGAACGAAACTGATTATGGGAACTGGGAGTCTAGCGCTTCTCTTTGTGAGCGCCTTTGCGATGGCTGCTCCGCCGAAGCTAACTCCGGCTCTCTTAGAAAAGGGAAAAACTTCTTATACGACGAACTGCATGACCTGCCACGGCGATAAAGGAGATGGCAATGGTCCGGCTGGAGCCATGATGAATCCAAAGCCCAGAAACTTCGCAGTCGATAAATTCAAACAAGGCGATAAGCCTGAGAAAGTTTTTAAAACGATTTCAGAAGGACTTCCAAATACCTCCATGGTGGGGTTTTCGCATTTAAATGAAGAAGAGCGCTGGGCGTTGACCTATTACGTGTTGAACTTCCGCAAGGCTAAAAAATAAGGTTCCAGATGGAGCCCATCTTTCACTTAAGAGAGCCCGGTTTATCAAACTTTTGCTTTGAGCTGGGCTCTCTGAAAAGAGAAGCCTTGGGAGTTTGTACTTTGGAGTGAAGAGAGGTGGATTGTGGCGACTGATCGAAACGAAATGAAGATTCGGTTTCGAGGAAAAAAGAAAATTGAAGCTGAGTTCGGTGGCTTTATGGTCAAGACAGATCAGCCAAACGATGGCGGCGGAGAGAATTCAGCTCCCGGTCCATTTGATCTATTTCTCGCGTCAATCGGGACTTGTGCTGGCGTGTTTATCCAGAGCTTCTGCGAAAAAAGAAAGATACCTACGGAAGGAATTGAGCTTACGGAAAAAATAGAATGGGATGAGAGTAAACACCTAGTAAAAAAGGTGACGTTAGAGCTTTCTCTCCCGAAAGACTTTCCAGAAAAATACAAAGAAAGCGTGATCGCAGCTGCTAATCTCTGCACCGTAAAAAGGCATTTACACGAACCGCCTCTCGTAGAAATTTATGTTCCGGCTCGTTAAGTGAAAGCCCACTTAAGATGCGTTTGAACGGCCAAAAAGTGGCAACCACTTCCTACGAGAACAAAAATGTGCCAGATCTCATGAAAGCCAAAATGAGATGGGAAGGGATTGGGCCACTTTAAGGCGTAAACGAATGAACCTAAAATGTAAGCCGCGCCGCCAATGGCGATCCACTGGAAACTCTCCGGCGACAATAAAGCGTGAATCTTAATGGCAATGAGTGCACCCACGCCTCCCATCAATAAATAACTTCCTACCCTAAGCCAACGCGATCTGTGGGAAAGAAGTGTCGAAAGAAAAATCCCAGTAAGGGCAATGGACCAAATCAAAATCATGGAAAGAGTTTTCATGAGATCTGACGGAAACGTCAGACAAAATGGCGTGCAGGTCCCGGCGATAAAAATAAAAATCATCGAGTGATCAATTCGCCGTAGGATCTTTGTGACTTTTTCAGAAGCATTTACCAGATGATAAGAAGTGCTTGAGAGATAAAGAAGCGCCATGCTGACGGTGAATATGTAGGCCGACAAGAAGTAGAATGAGGTTCTAGATCGATCAGCACTCATCAGTAGCCAAATGAGCCCAGAGATCGAAAGGAGAAAACCTAGCAGATGAAGAAGTCCGCTGACGGGATGCTTTAAGCCAAAGAACGATTTGATGGTATATATGTCATTTTTCATAGCGAGCCTTGATTCACTATCTCGCGACGACAACTGGGCTAGCAATTGAATTGTGACATTCACTTGAGGCAGAAAAACTCTTACAGTACTTTTACGAACAAACTTGCAGCTGTGTGTTATTCTACAGCGTTTGTTTCAATCGAGATTTCGCTATGGGTCTGATCTGAACTCTGGGGCATCCAAGAGGGGCATCGAAATCCCATGAGATAACAGCTTCTATCTGTTTGTTCGACCTTCAATTTGATGTCCAAAGTGTTCGAGCCAGAAGCTAAGTAGCTTGCGTAGTCGATATCAGAGCCGGTCGGTGCGCCAGGGCAATTTCCAGAATCGATTTCTTCGACTCGCAATATTCCTGTGTGAAAAACGGTTCCACCGATTTCTACTTGAAAGCTAACACACCCGTAATCCGAATTGTAGCTTGGCTTGGGCTTAACGGTCAGTTTGAGAATATTTCCAGTCTCCGCCTGGGTCTGAAAAGTTTGGACTCCCAAGGTTACTACGGGCACGACTTGAATTCGGTTTGTCGGAGTTGGGCTGGGACTTGGCGATGGACTTGGATCAGTATCGTTTGGAAGCTCGGATGGCAAAGGTGTTGGAGCATTTTGAGATTGAACCTGTGACGACGTAGGAGCGCTGGGTTCTTTTCCGCAGCCCAAGACTGAAAGGCTTAGGACGACAATGATACTCAGCACTCTCACTTCTCTCATATGAACTAGAACTGCAAAGTGAAGGCCAGTTTGACTTGTGAGAATTATACGAAAATTCGGATAATTTCTTGTCTAGGATTTAGTCACATGTGCGAAAACTCGTACATAGTGGGGTTTTGTCGGTTCGATTCCTGGTGAGTGTCCGAAAGAATTTCTTTTAAGAAAAAGTTGACACCGGATTTTTTCCGTATGATCTTTAGGCATATCAGGTATGGGAATCTAAATCCCATCTTGCTTGCAGGCCCGCAGGCAACTCTCTAAAGCAAATTGAGAGATGGTCCATGCCAGGACGCTTGAGTAATCCCAAGACAAATTGTGTTCTGTACGTAAACCGAACACACCGAGGCTCGCATACTGCAAGTTGTTTGAGCCCAAATCTGTAATACCGCGACGTTTTGGCAAGCCAGCCGATTACGAAGCACCTTCACGCTCACGCCAGAGCAAGAAGTCAAAAAAGCTTTCTCAGCACCAGTTAACGCCCACTGCGAGTGGCGAAACGTAGTTCATCTCGTGTCGGCTCGCATGCCGATTACGAGCACTTGGATGCTGAATTTGGTTTTTGGAAAATTGGAAAAGGGCCAACCTACCTTTCTCTCCTCTTGCCAAGTCCAGTCTCCGATTCAGGAGATCATATGCTTGAGAATAATCAGAACACAGAGCGGCGCTTGTTGGACGCGCTTGCGTATTACCGCGGGCTCATCCTCGACTCCGTTGAACAGGAAATTGGAGATTCACCTCGCTGGAAGCTTCTTCGATCGCGATTGCTGAAATACCTGGGCGAGCGCGGGCTTGAGGCTCAAATCAAAGAAATCACTTCAGGCAATCGTGAGTAACAGAAAGGGATATGGACTATGGAAAGTGGGAATATCTTTTCTGTTTTTTGTCGAAAATATTATGAACTCAACATCCCCGTAATTCCGCTCGCACCTCGCGGAAAACGCCCGGTCATCAAAGATTGGTCTAGGTTTTGTCACGCGCTACCGACCGAGCAAGAGATAGCTAAATGGGAATGTGAATTTCCTACAGGCAATATCGGGCTCCCTCTCGGAGCAGCAAGCAAGATTGTTGGAGTGGATATTGATACGGACGATCCAATTCTTATGGAGCGGATCAAAAAAATCCTTCCCACATCTGTCGTTCGGAAAAAGGGAGCTAAGGGCGAGACTGCATTTTTTCGCTATGCGGGACATACAAGCAGAAAGTTTCGCCTTCACCCTCAAGGTAAACCAATCGTTGAGCTTTTGAGCGATGGGAATCAAACCGTACTGCCCGGCTCAATTCATCCAGAGACAGGAAAACCCTATGTCTGGATCACGCAAGATACTCTTCTTAGTCTGGATGCATCGGAGTTGTCAGAGCTTCCATTTGATTTTATGGATCAGCTTGAGCGCTGTTTTTCGGATCTGAAATTCACAGTTTTAGAGTCTGGAAAATCTGGTGGTCGAAACGACACACTCAAAAATCAAGTAGTGGCGGCAGTTCTCAAAGGGAAGGCTGATGAAGAAATTATCCGCGAGATTTTACGCTTTGATCTGCAATCGCACTCACCACCTTTGTTTTCAGATCAATCCGATCAGCAGATGCGAAATCGAACGCCGCATGAAAATGCCGCTCGATTCGTAAACAACGTAAGAAAATCCATCGTCCGCAGTGGCATTGCTCAAAATCAAGGTGCTTCCGAAGTTTCTTTCAAAACACTTGCTCTTCCTCAGTGGCCTTCACCACTGGGAGAAGAGGCGTACTACGGTCTCGCAGGAGAAGTGGTGCGAGCAATTGAGCCTAATACTGAAGCTGATCCCGTAGCTCTTCTCATTCAGATCTTAACGGCGTTTGGGAATGCCGTCGGACGAAAAGCTCATTTTCAAGTTGAAGCAGATGCTCACTATTTGAATCTCTTCTCCGTTCTTGTGGGCGAAAGTTCCAAAGGAAGGAAGGGAACGTCATGGGGGCATGTTCTTCGTATCTTTGAACAAGTCGATCCCGAATGGAGAAAAAAGTGTATCAAATCTGGACTCGCCAGTGGCGAAGGCCTGATGGATGCAGTTCGAGATGAAAGAAGGGAATGGCGAGAAGATAAAGACAGGGAGCCTGAAGAAAGGATCGTTGATCCAGGAGTCAGTGATAAACGGCTTTGCAATGTCGAGACTGAATTTGCCTCTGTTCTCCGAGCCGTGGAGCGGGATGGAAATAAACTATCAGCGGTCATTCGAGACTCCTGGGATCATGGAAACCTTAGCAGTCTCACGAAGAATAATGCTTCAAAGGCTACCAACGCTCACATCTCAATCATCGGACACATTACGAGGCCCGAACTCCTACGATATCTAACTGAAACTGAGTCCGTGAATGGCTTTGCCAATCGATTTCTCTGGCTTTGCGTGAAGAGATCAAAGCTTCTTCCGGAAGGCGGAGGCCTGGTTGATATTTCCTCTTTCGTTGTTCGGTTTCAAGAAGCGCTGAGGTTTGGTGGGAGTTGCTCCACTCTCAGATTCGATGCCGAAGCGCGGGCGATGTGGCGAATCCTTTACATGACACTCTCTGAAGGAAAGCCTGGGCTATATGGATCAGTCACTGCGAGATCTGAACCTCAGATTTTGCGTCTTGCTTCTCTTTACGCAGTTCTTGATTGTTCAACGACGATCAGGCCGCCCCACCTCTTGGCCGCAACTGCGATTTGGGATTATTGTGACGCAAGCTGTCGATATATCTTTGGCGAAAAGACGGGCGATCCAACAGCAGATCGGATTTTGGAAGAGCTTCGCGTCAAACCCCAGGGGTTGACCCAAACCGAGATTAGCGAAGTCTTTGGCCGCCATAAGTCCTCCTACGCGTTAGCGCAAGCTCTCCTAGGTCTTGCCAAGGCAGGCCTGGTTCGTTCGACCTTAAAACAAGAAGGCGATGGAAGACCTGTGACCCGGTGGTTTGCGATAACCGGCGTTTCCGATTTGGCAGTTGAGCAACCGACTCTTGAACGGGGGGTTAGTTCGCATAATTCGCTTAATTCGCGCCCCCTAGAAGGTGATCACTCATGAGCTACCTCAAATATCTGAAGCAGGAACAGCCTTGTTTGGAGCCCAAAGGCCCCAAGGAACCTTGGGCAGATCTGAAGCTCGCCCTGGCACGTCTAAACAGGCGCTACGTTCCAGGCACGATCGAGCGATTTTCGCCGGAGCAAGAGCGCAGAATGGTCGAGATCAATGAAAAACTCGACCGTGCTCTCCTCAGTGGCAACGATCATAGGACTGCGATTGCTGAGTGGGAAGTTGCATGGGGGCGCCTCCTTTTGGGGGCGACCGCCTAGATCGAAGATTTTGAAAAATGAAGAGAGTCGAGATCACTCCGATTGGCTCTCTCTTGAAAAGGGTATTGGAAACTGAAGTGCTGGGTGTTGTCTAAAAGCGACGCAAAAATTGGATCGGGAAATGGAATCAATTGGTTCGGAGTTCACGGAGATGAACCGTGTTCCAAGTTCAGCAGTATCAAGACACCGAAAAGGTATGCGTAAAATGTCGAGCATCAAGGTCAGTAAATGACTTTTATGAAAAGGAGAAGGATGCTTTCGGTAATGTCCTTCGGCGAGATGGAGTCTGTAAAGGTTGCCGATGCCAAGAGCGAGCGGCGCGCTACGGTCTTCGTTCAAGAACTCAATCCTGTTCGCCGACGACTCAAACAGCAGAAAAGCCTCGAAAAAGTGGGCCGAAGCGGATCATCGAACCTAAGAAGTGCGAGACATCGAACCTCATAAATGAGATAGATTTCTCCGACTTAGAGGCGAGTTGTGGTAATGAGCTTCCGCTTGTAGAACGCTTTGATGCGATTCAACGGTTAAATGAGTTCGTCTCTCTTTTGAGAGAGGAATACGGGAAAATGGTAGGTGGCTATGTCTACATCAGAAAAGATTAATGATCTATCCAGTTCGGCACTGAGAAAGCGTTTTTTTTCTGATGAATTTGTTCCAGAGAATAACCTTGCCATTCGTTCCATTCGAGTCAGCTCTAAAAAACAAGAGCGCGGTAAATCTATAGAAGAACAGCAAGAGATTACCGAGGAGTATTCCAAAAAAGAGCGTCTTTCCATTCAAAAAACCTGGGAAGTGGCTGAAACGGCCTCCAAACATGAGATGAGAAAGCACTTCCATCAAATGCTCGAGTATATTCGAGACAGTCAGCACACGCACAAGCCCATCAAGCACGTCATTTTTAGTTTCCAATCGCGTAGCAGCAGAAACAGAAAATCCTCTCGCGAGTTGGAAGAACTTGTTGAGTTAGGCGTCACTCTGCATTTCGCCAGAGATCGGCGAAAGCTCACCTGTAAGTCGGATTTGTCGGAGTTGATGCTTTGGCACATGGAGAATTTCAAAAACGAATCCTTCATTTCCGATCTCACGAAAAACTCAATGGGCGGAACCATCAAAAGCATCGAGCGCGGACTATATCCGAGTGGACGCCCTCTCTTTGGCTATCGAAGCGTAGGTCGAAAAGATCGAAGGCACTTTGTTCTTGATGGTGATCGCGCTGAATACATGAAGGCCGCGTTCGAGATTGTAGGGTCTACAATTTTTAGCGAAGAAAAACTTTCCGATAAAAAACTCAAAGACAAGCTCGATCGGATGTTTCCTCAGTTGGAGAAAACACCAAACAAAAAGCAGTTCTGTGAGCTCCTGCGAAACCCTTTTTATACCGGAGAAGAATTCATCTACGGTGGGGCAACATATAAGGCAGATCCAACTCTTCAGCCTGCGATTGTTTCCAAAGCAAATTGGATTAGAGTGCAGGACATCTTGGCGGGTCGTCACAAGGGAAGAAAGCTATCCAAGGCTCACCCTTACATCGGCCTGATGAATTGCAATGGTCTTTTGCTAGATGAGGCTGGGAACCTGACCGATGAAATTTGTGGTCATGCGATCACGGCGGAGCAGATCAGAAAGAAATACAAAAACGGTACTTCTCAGGACTTCAACTACTACCGCTGCTCAGATCAGACTGGGCGCTGTTCTCAACGCGATAAGCGTTACATGAAAGAGGTCGTCAAGCACAACGTCAGTTACAGCCAGGAAGAGGTTGAGGTGATTTTTCAGGACATGTTTAAGTCCTTCAGTTTCGATGAAGTGACTTGTCAGCGGATGAAGCAATATCTTTGGAAAGAACACTTTGAAGAGAAGGAAAAGCATTCCGTGAAGCTCGACGAGCTCCAGGCTCGTCAAGTCGAGTTGAAGATCTTTATTGAGAAGTCGTATGAAGACAAATTGAAGGGTCTGATTCCCGAAGAGATGTGGAGAAAGCAAAATCAGCAATGGGAAAGAGAGCACTCCAAGATCGTGGCTGAAATGGACGCTTTAAAGAACTCTACCGATGAGTACATGCAAAGAGGCGTAACTCTCATCGAACTCATGCAACACTCTGAAATTATTTTCAAAAAGGCTACGCCCGAAGTTAAGCGTAAAATGGTCGAACTGGTTTCATCGAACCTGCAGTTGAAAGACGGAAGTCTCCAGTATCACTGGAGAAAACCGTTCAACATGTTGGCTGTTAGAGGCGATATTGAAAATTGGCGTCTCCACGGGGATTCGAACCCCGGTTACTCCCGTGAAAGGGGAGTGTCCTAGGCCTCTAGACGATGGAGACACCTAAAGAAATGAGCGACAGGCTTGCCGCTGATTTGTGTAGAGAGGCCAACGATTACCCGCAAGTATCTGAGTTTTCAACCGGGAAAAAAGAAATCCTTGGATTCTATCAGCCGTCTAGCGCTTCTGAGCTGCCTAGTGCGACGAACTGCCTATAGGCAGATAAAAAAAATAGTCACTCAGCGAGCGTCCTTAAAACAAATAATATAACTAAATATCAATAACTTAGATCAAACCAGACGCCCCGCGCCGCCTTGATAACGCGTCGTATCTTTTGAGAAACTACATTCAAACAAAAGTGAGGCCTTATGAAATCTGAAGATCTCAAAATTCTGCGCGCACCCTTCTCGAAAGAAAATCTCGGAGTCAAAGTTCAGAGTTTTAGCAAAGACCGAACACGCGCCATGCTGGTTCTCTACCTTCAACACACCGACGTGCAAGCGCGCCTAGAAGAAGTAGACCCGGCGTGGAGCTTCGAAGTAGTCCACGAAGAACGATCGGGTGACACGGTATACATCCGCGGGCGCCTTACCCTCAAAGGAGTCTCTCGTGAGAATGTCGGCGAAGGTAGCGACCCCAAATCAGCGCACTCCGACGCGCTCAAACGATGCGCGATGCTCTTTGGCGTAGGTCGCTACCTCTACGATTCTCCCACCGCCTGGACGGAGTACAACGACGCGCGCGACCGCTTCAAACAGTGGTCAGCTGCAGACTATGAGAAGGCAGCCAAAAGCCCAGTACCTACTCCCGAGACTACCGCCTCTGCTGCGACAACTCTGACAGAGGACCAACCCAGAGCTGAGCCACCAGTCAAGCCCAAGCGCAGCAACTCTGCGACAGACTCACCTGGCCTCAAAACTAAAATAGGAACCAAAACCCGCGAGCAACTCAACCGCAGGCTCATGAATCTCTATCGACCTTACCTCTCAAACTATCCTGAGACCAAGTTCGTCGAGCTCCTTCACGGGCGCTACAACGTGGGTGAGACGCGCCTCATGACGCTCGAGCAGCTCGAGGACCTCGCACGATTCATGGAACAGCAGCTCGAGAATCAAAATACCGCTTCAGCTTGAAACAAAAGCTGGCACGCGGGTTGCTCCTCTCGCAGCGTTCCCTCAATAAGAGGGAGGAGGAGATCACAATGGCAACAGATTCCGTGCACAATGCAAACTTAGACATGCAATCCCTTTCGGGAAAATTCTCAGATATTGAAAACGTTTTCAAAGAAGCCGAAGAAACCTTTCGCAAAGGGATTGGCTTTCTCGACGACTGGAGCAAACAAGCGCAAGACATCCTCGAGAATCGCCCGGGCATTGTCCTCGCAGCGGTCGGGATCTCGGGGTTCGTCACGGGTGCGCTGATTCGCCATGCCTGGGGACTCAAACGCAATGCAAGCAGCGGCGCTGAGGCGCTTCCTGCCGATCCCGCCATCCTTTTCTTCAGCGGACTAGCCGCCGGAGTTCTCGCAGGACCCAAGATCATTCACGAAGCAGTTGCGGGAATTAAGAAATCCCAGAGTGGCCGGATCGTTCGAACAGGATCCGAAAGCGTCACCCGAATCCACACGACGCCTCCGATGAACCAAAAGCCTTTTGAGAAGTACTAAGCCGCTGGAGGTTTCGTTTCTTGAAACGAGGCGCGACTCTCGAGCCGACTTAAGTAGGCACCAGCTCGCGTGTATCGAGACTTCCATTGCGAAGAATATCGCAGCGAGAGATAGGCCAGGGCTGCGCCCATATCAAGATCCGCTTGGGACAGCCCTGACGAAAGAATTGTCTCGCGCTCTCCGATAGCTTCATTGAAACGCTCAAGCGTACGTTGCGCGATTTGACGAACCTCCTCCACGGCCTCCGCGTCACGAGCACTCTCTGGGCGCAAAGTTTCGAAATAATACTCAACCGTTTTCTCGCAAAGACCGGTTGCGATCGCGGACCAATGGGAGGCCAAGAGCCAATCCTCGCGAGACTTTGGAAGCAGACTTGACTCAGAGTGACTGAGGTAAAAAGACTGCAAGATCTTTTCAGAATCGATGAGCACGTCACCTGAGGCCAACTTGAGAGTGGGCACTCGGCAGAGCGGATTCAGCGCGATCAATTCAGGAGTGGGCTTGAATACATCGAGGATTTTCTCATCGTAGGCCAACGCATGCTCACGAAAGGCCAGCCGGACACGTCTCGCAAAGGGTGAACGAGCAGAGATAAAAAGCGTCGATCGGTCAAAATCGATAGGTTGCATGCTAATAAAGATAGCACGCCTAAAAAAGCCACGATAGAGGCTCGTCTATTATCGAAAACACGCAAGCTACCCGCATTCTGATCTTGGGCCCGGTTTGGCCCGAGCCGCGCTCCTCGGCCGCGGGCTCACGCTCAATGAGCTTAGTGCGCGCATTTCGCGAAGCAGGATGGGAAACCCACTTTGCCTCGGGCGCGAAAGCCACACCGGGCGAAGAGGGAGCCCGGGGCATAGAAATGCTGCGCGCTCTAGGTGTCACGACCCACTTTGTCGCCCCTAACGACCCAGCCTTTGACCCCTGGATTGCCGCCCTGAGGCCCGACTTTGCGATCTTCGAGCGATTTTTGATCGAAGAGCAATTTGGATGGAGGATCCACGAGGCGAGCCCAGCCACGATTCGAGTGCTGGATACGGTTGATCTCCACTTTGTCCGCACCGGCAAAAAGAACGATGACCTTCGTGAGGTTGCCTCGATCTACCGCAGTGACCTGACACTTCTGATTTCTCCTCACGAGAATGAGCTTCTGGCCAACCCTCCCTATAGCGTCCCGCAAAGCCTTCTCGAAATTTTTGGGTTTTGCTACGATCCCGCTCCCCCACTCTCGATTCAGGGCTCAGGCTTTGTGGTCATCGGCAACTTCAGGCATGCCCCCAACAGCGACGGCGTTCTCTGGCTTAAGCAGCAGATTTGGCCACACATCCGCAAGCAGCTGCCACAAGCGCACGTGAACATCTTTGGAGCTTACCCTTCGCGCGAAATGATGGACCTCTCAGACCCAGGACAAGGATTTTTCGTGAAAGGGCATACAGAAAACGCCTGCGAAACCTTATCAAAATACCGAGTAAATCTCGCACCCCTTCGCTTTGGCGCGGGCCTGAAGGGCAAGATCGCCGATGGATGGTGGAGCGGAATCCCCGCGGTAACCACATCGGTCGGTGCTGCTGGAATGCGCTTGAGCGGTACGAGTGGCGTTTTTGGGGGCGAAATCGAAGACGATCCCAAACGATTCGCCGAAAAGGCAATCCAACTTCATGAGGATAGTGCGCGCTGGCGCGAGGCGGTACTCATAGGACGAGCAACTCTCGCGCAGCACTGGGACTACCGCACGCAGTCCTCCTCACTCTTGCAGCGACTCGGCAACCTGCGCCTTGAAATCGATGCGTCACGCGCGAGCAATTTTACGGGGAAGATGCTGCGCCACCATGCGCACCAGAGCACTAAGCACCTTTCGCGATGGATCGAGCTCAAAAACCGCACGGCACTTTGATTGCACCCATCTCTCTCCCTCAAGGGGGCAGCCATGATTCGTTTCTACACATTTTATTTAGCGCGGGCGAGATCACGAATTTCGGTGCTTTTTTTTGCCGGCACCTTGCTGGGATTCTTTCTGCTCAATCTCTTGATGTCCGGATGCGCTACGACCCAAGAGTCCACGCTGCCCGACTTTGAACGGGCTGGAATTCTAGGCCCCACGGTCCTCCTAACGCGCGCCGAACCTCATACCTTGGAGCTGAACCGCGATCTGATGCCCGATGGCCCCGCAGTGGTTCTCACCGAAGTAAAAGATCTCATGGCCAAGATCGTCGAGGTCAAGCTTCGTTTCGGGAACTTGCCATTAGAAGTCCCCATGGAAAACATCGGCGGAAATACGTGGCGTGCTGAGTTCACCCCGAGGCAGATCAAGATGCTTGCAGTCAGCGGAAAAACCGCACAGCACGACGCCCATGTTTTCGCTCGCAACTCTCAGGGACAAATCGCCACTTCAAAACACCCTGTCGAAATCTGGGTAAAAACACCTCAACTTCTCCCTCCTCGAACCCAAGATAACTCATTGAGTCATGCGAACAAAATTGACACGACTTGATCTTCTCTCATAAATTGGCGCGGCTCGCGAACCCGAGCCTGTTTGAAGGAGAGCAATCATGAAGTCCCGCTTTACTCTATTGACCCTGTGTATCGGTACGACCGTACTCGCTACCGGCTGCAATGTCGGCGTCGAGAGCCACCCAACGACCTATGAATGCTACTGGGAAACTCCGGCACAACAAGCCTATGTCTGCGATTTTCATGCAGCGAGCGAAGATGGTACAATCGAAACCTCTCGCGACATCTTGACACAGATCGCAGAAGCCGAGCAAAAAGCCTTGAATCAAGATGCCCGATACTATGCCTCTAAATTCAACCTCACCGAAAAGCGCGGTATGAAGCTCGCGAAAACCATTCGCGACTTCCATGCGATACAGAGCCGCTCCGATCGCGATGTCGCTGACTTTGCCGAGCGTCTTTATGGGGTGAATCCATCAAAGATCGCGACGGCGGTAGGTCTTGCTCAAGTGGGTGAGAATGAAGAGCTCAACTCACTCGTTGCGGAAGCTGCTCAAAATTTTGAGACCACTCCGGCCACAATGAAGCAAATCATCCAGACTTTGCACGGCAAGGCGCTTGAGCAACAAGGCATCCGCTTCTAGTCGATTGGTTAGACTTCAGACTTTTTGGTGCGGCCGGTAGATATCCCCTTCAAGAGAAGGCTACCGGCCGCAGTCCATCTTGGCCTAAAGAAATCGAAAAATCGGCATTCCAAAAGAGATTCCCGCCGCGCGGGTGTTGATTTGGATCTCAGACCCAGGAGTTCCAAAGCGCTCTCCCCAGGCGATGAGGTTGACCTCTCCAAACCACCGCCCCGTCCCGTAGCGCAGCCACATATTGTAGTAGTACTTGCCAGATACCTCAGGGTAAACAAACGCGCCTGCCGTAAAATTGTAGCCCCGAAATAGAAAATCAAAGTACGTGCCTTCAATCCCCTGCGGAAACCCAGGTATCACGTAGTATTTTGTGTTCGATCGAAACGCATTGACGTGACCTCCCAGCATGACATTGACAGCAATACGTTGGTCGAGAAAACGAAAGTATTCACTGCTGACGTAGATGCCAAAGTCAGTGGCGTAACTCTGATTCAAAGTCGTCGCATCGAAGGCCACTATCCGAAAAGTTTCGGTGATCGAATAAGAGCCATAGAGAGTGGCGATCGGCACAGCCCCGTGAAAGTACTCGCCCGCCTCGCCGTCAAAATGGCTGATATAGGGGCCGATCCCCAGTCCAATGAACGCGTTGTGAAAATACTCAGGCGTACTATAGTTGAGGACGAGCTGGTCTTTTAGCTTATGGCCGGCAGCGAGTCGGATCTCGCGAGGCTCTGACCGGAGCCTGAGCGGCCAGATCGACGCGGATGTCGCTGGCGTCTCTACCCCTCCCACGTCGACTGTCTGCCCGACCCCATCCCAGAAGACGTAAGCTTCCAAGCTCGTAGTTCGATGCCCCGTGGTTCGAACTGTTGCGAGACGGCACCCTACGTACACCCATCCTTGCGCCTGAGCTTCTGTCGCCGAACCCGAGGCTCTCAACCCAAACCGCGAGCAGCTCGAGTCGAAGAAGACTCGCTGATGAGCGACTTCGGAGCTGGCGCGTGGCTTGAACCGGAGTCGAGCTTCACCGATCAGCTTCTTCGCACCTTTTAGAACAGAAATCTCGATCGGATTCACTTCGCCGGACACCAGCGCGATCGGCATTTCCGCATGAAAAGGCTCCGCGGCAGTGGGTCTCGTCAAGGTCTGGCTAAATCCTCCTGTCGTAACACGCCCCCCCTCTGTCCTCTCTGCATTCACAAAAAGGCGTGCTCGAGGCACAACAAGGACCTCAGCTACTCTGACCCATTGAAGGCTGCCGGGAGCAAGCTTGAGCGTGACACCGTCGAGAGCTTTGCCTTGCCACTCAATGACAAAATCCTCCGGTTGGATATCGTTTGGAGCAAACGCGGTGGGAATCGTTTCCGAGAGCGCTTCAGGGATCACGGATTCTCGCAGTATCGTCGTCACACCCCATGCCTGGGAGGACGCCAGTAGTGCAAGCGCCACAAGTGATTTTCTAATGGTTCCCATGACTAACAATGGTACATTTAAATTATGGAAAACGCCTCCTCTTCCCCGGCGCCAAAGCCAGCCTTAGTAGTGGCTGCTTTGATGGCTGTGCAAGTGCTCTTTGGCGTCAATTATGTGGTGAGCAAGAACGTGATCAGCGTTTTTCCGCCGCTAGCCTGGGCGAGTTTCCGCATCGTCATAGCCACAATCTTCATGCTGACCGTGACGATTGTTTCAGGACACCGTCATCCGACCGACGGCCGCAAGTTTTTTGTTCCTCTGATTGGATTCGCTCTGCTTGGAATCATCATCAATCAGAGCTCATTCTTGGTGGGCCTGCACTATACGACCGCCACCAATAGCGCCATCCTCAACACTCTGATCCCAGTCTTCACCCTGCTGATAGTTACGATCCGGGGGCAAGAACCACTCACCACCAAACGCGCGCTTGGCTTTGTCTGCGCGCTTGCAGGCGTACTCGCCATTCGCAAATTCGAAGAGCTATCCTTCTCCAACAGCACCTGGCTCGGCGATCTTTTGACGGTGCTTAATTGCTTCAGCTATGGCTGCTTTCTCTCCTTTAGCCGCAAGTTCATCCAGAATCACGACCGCCTTTGGACAACCACCTGGATGTTCGCTTACGGATCCGTGGGACTCGGGATCATCAGCATACCGGCTTGGACCACATTTACGATGCCGCCTCTCGATGGACCGCTCATCGCGAGCATGGCCTTCGCGATCATAGGAGGGACTCTACTGACTTACTTTCTCAACATGTGGGCTTTGGCCCATAGCAAATCCTCTTCAGTCGCGCTCTTTATCTATGTTCAGCCGATCGTGACCGCGCTGTTGGCATGGGTCTGGTTAGAACAGGAGCCCACGTTGCGAACTCTAGTCGCAAGTTCCCTCATTTTTGTTGGGATGCTGTTGGGACTTTCGCATCAGGCTCCGGCCACTCAACCTCTGACACCCAATACACGCAAAGGATAGTCTACTTTACTTATGAATGACTTTTCGTTCATTTTTAACAATTTGAAGTGGCATGACGCCAATAATCCTTTAAAACAATCCAACAACTTCATCCATGAGCAACAGTAAAACTGAAAGTCTATCTCTTGTTTCACCAGGTCGTTGGATCGCGACCTCGCGCGCTTGGCTGAGCGATTGGCCCGTATGGTGGAGTGAACTCAGCTACAGCCAAAGACTTCTGCCTATCGGATTGATTTTTTCATATTGGCTCGCGCTCAAGACGCTTGGTGGATTTCGAGGAGATCACCTCACTTTAGGGCTAGCCGTTTTGGTACTTTGCTATGGCGGACGCGCAGCACGGTCAGCATTAGCCTTTGCAATGCCTTTTTTTCTCACTGGGATGATCTACGACAGCCAGAGATTCTACTCGGACTATCTGCGCGGCCCTGTGCGCGTAACGGAACCATACGACTTCGATAAGTTCTTTTTTGGCATTTCGACTGCATCAGGAGTTCTGACTCCCAACGAGTGGTGGCAGCTCCACACTCATCCCGCGCTGGATTTGCTCACAGGATTTGCCTACCTGATCTTCTTCGCCATCTTCATCGTTGTCAGCGGATACTTTTATTTTTTTGTCGCGCGCGAAGGTACTGCGGACCTTAGGCCCGAGCAGGTGCGGACTCAATCCACTCGCATGGTCTGGTCGTTTCTTTGGCTCAATCTGATTGGGTACTCGACTTATTATTGGTATGCGGCAGCTCCGCCTTGGTACGTAGCTCAGTACGGACTGGGCCCTGCCCAAATGGACGCCCAAGCTAACTCGGCAGGGTGCGCGCGATTTGACCTCATTTTAGGTACCCACTTTTTTAGCGAAATGTATGGCCGTGCCGCCGACGTTTTTGGAGCGATTCCCTCGTTGCACGTCGCCTACCCACTGCTGTCCCTTTGGTTCGCGTTTAAGTTCAAGCGCCTTCGCATTTTCTCCATCTTCTTTTATCTCTTGATGTGCTTCTCGGCTGTTTACCTCAACCACCACTACATCTTAGACATCATCTGGGGCTCGGCCTACGCGATAGGTACCGCCGTTGCAACTGAATGGGTTTGTGAATGGAATCGCAGGCGACGTGAAGCGTCCCACGCTGCTTCAGTCCTTTAGTCGTGCGCAAGTTTCATCTGCTGCCGCTACGGTGGTGGATTGGGGGCTGCTATTTATCCTCACTGAGGGACTACATGTTTGGTACGTGGTTTCTGTCGCGATCGGCGCGGCCGCCGGCTCCGTGACCAACTTTCTGATCAACCGGCATTGGAGTTTTCAGGCGACCCATCGAGGCATTCATGGGCAGGTGTTTCGTTACTCACTCGTGGCTGTAGGAAGCTTGATTCTCAATACGGCTGGGGTTTATGTCGTCACGGAGTGGCTGCATATCCATTACTTCGCTCCTGTGGTGGGAGTCTCCTTGCTTGTTGGGTTCGGGTTTAACTACCCGCTGCACCATCACTTCGTATTTAAGTAAGCAGAATCACTGATTTGTCCCAATCACTTGTTGATCTGCGCCCTGTAAAATGACTTTGACCATTTTCGTCAAATCCGGCTATATCAGGGCCCTACGCCACAATCCAAGATCGAGAATGTCAAGACCGAAGTCCCGGGTCCTAAGAGCCGCGCGTTGCGGGCTCGTGAAGACAAGCACATGGCCCCAGGCCTCCAACGCTTTGCCCAAATGGCCGGCATCGTAACCGAACGCGGCCGCGGAAGCACACTCACTGACGTCGACGGCAATACCTACATTGATATCATCGGTGGCATCGGAGTGAATGGTCTGGGACATAGCCATCCTAAGTATGTCAAAGCGCTTCAAGAGCAAGTCGAGAAGGCTTCAGTGGGAAGCTTTACGAGCGAAGCGCGTGTTGAGTTTCTTGAGCGCATCGCAGAGCATCGCCCATCTCCCGACGTGCACCGCACCCAGCTTTACTCGAGTGGCGCCGAGGCGGTCGAAAGCGCCCTACGCTTGGCGAAGTGCCATACTGGCAAGCACGAGTTCGTGAGCTTCTCGGGCGGCTTTCACGGTAAAACGATGGGTGTACTTTCGCTCATGGGCTCTGAATTCAAAAACAAGCTGGGCCCTATGGTGCCTGGCTCCCACATCGCAACGTATGCCGATTGTTTTCGCTGCCCACTGAAGCTTCAGTATCCTGGCTGCGGAATGGCTTGCGTCGAGCAATCTCGCAAGAGCATCAAACAAAACACCACGGGCAATGTCGCTGCCGTCATTGTTGAGCCCATGCAGGGATCAGCTGGCAATATCATCCCGCCCAAGGAGTTTTTGCCCGCCGTTCGTGAGATCGCCAACGAGCTGGGCGCACTGTTGATCACGGACGAAATGATCACCGGCTTTGGTCGCACCGGCAAGTACTGGGGCACGGATCATACAGGCGTGAAGGGCGACATTGTCACGATTGGCAAACAGTTTGGCGGCGGCGTCCCGGTGAGCGGACTCATCTCGACAGATGAGATTTCTGCGGCAAAGCCGTGGTCCAATCCATCAGGTTCGTCCTCGAGTTACGGCGGCAATCCGTTGGTATCAGCAGCCGGAGCCGCGGCGCTGAGAATTATCGACGAAGAAGGATTGGTCGAAAACTCCCGAAAGATGGGAGCTTATTTCTTGAAAAAACTCGAGCCAATGGTGGATCTCTATCCATTTGTAGGCGAGGTGCGTGGCGCAGGCCTTTTCTTGGCCATCGAGCTTGTTAAAGATAAGAAGACCCGCGAGCCTCTTCCCAAGGAGATTACTCACAAACTGTTCATGGAGTGCTGCAAGCGCGGACTTCTCACGATGAGTTACGAAGCGCGCTTCCGCATGCAGCCATCAATGACCGTCGATGAAGCAACAATCGATGAAGCGGTCGCTATCTTGACTGCGGTCTTTGATGACCTCAAGCGGACGCTGTAGCTCATTCGCTGATGCCAACGAAGCGGTCGCAGGCCTGAACCCTGAAGAATCGCCAGCGAGGGGCATCATTTCTGCGTGGGTGCCTTAAGCGGAGCGGGTACCGCAGTGGCTAGAGGCTTGCCTTCACGGTTGGCAGTTTCAACGCCTTTTTCGTACCACTTCTCAGTGGTTTTCTTACCCTTGTCATCCCACTCGATCCATTTGCCAGTCTTTGCTCCATACTCGTACTCACCCTCAATGGCGTGGATACCGTTGGGATGCCACTCGATGTATTTGCCGCTGTTGATGAGTCGGCCTGTGCGATCCCTGACCTGAATGCACTGCTTGGTCCCCTTGCCCACCTTGCCATCATCACGAGCGGGCTGGCCGCCTTTCACGCAAGGATGGGGCGAAACACTTACGCAACCCATCGATGCGTGGAGAAATAAACAAAACGCAAGGAATGCGCCCCAATAGCGAGTCATCTGATACCTAGATTATCTTATGCTGGCTAAGTCGTAAGCAGGCAGCTTTTGCCGGGTCGGAAATCAGGCCTACCCGTTGCACTTGCATCCAAGGGATGCCTAACCCTAATCCACTCCCCCCGCAGCGCAAACCCATTCAGCCGATTGTTCCACAGCCAGAAATCCATCCACAGAAATCACCTCAGATCGAGCCGCGCAACCCGGAACAGCCCGAGTTGGAACCGAGGCGCACGGAGTCTCCCGAGATTTTTCCGCAACACTCGCCCGATGCGACGCCTCCAACTGAGTCGCCCACTAAGCCCTCGCAGACTCCCGAAATCCCGCCGGTGCACGACCTCACTCCGAAATGAGTCGCGCCCCTCGCTGAAAGGTTAGATACGCCCAGGCCCACTGAAGCATCACAACCAACCGATTACGGAAACCGATCAAGTAGTAGATGTGCACGACAATCCAGATCACCCAGGCAGAAAAGCCCGCCAGCTGAAGGCCGGCCAAGTCCACGATAGCAAATGATCGCCCCACCGTCGCAAGATTGCCTTTGTCAAAATACTTGAAGGGCTTGGCCATCGGGATCGAAGTGCCGCTCTTTGCGGCCCGCGCGATCTGCCTGATTCTATCGGCCACATAGCGCCCTTGCTGCATTGCCACTGGAGCCACTCCAGGCAGAGCACGACCCGATTGCTCGACCAGAGCGGTGTCTCCAATCACGTAGATCTCCGGTGAGCCCGGAACCGAGAGATCCGCACCGACTTTGACTCGTCCAGCGCGATCCGTCTCTGCGCCCAGCCACTTACCTGCTGGGGAGGCAAGCACACCGGCCGCCCACACCACAGTTTTGGACTCGATGCTCACACCCCCTACGAGGACTCCCTCGGCATGTACGTTCTCAACGCGCTGGGAGCAAAGGATCTCGACGCCCCTTTTTTCGAGATATCGCGTCGCAGCTTTAGAAAGCTTCTCCGGAAATCCTGCCAAGATCCTAGGACCCGCCTCGATTAAGACAATCCGAGCAGCCCCCGGGGAAATCCTCCTAAAATCGCTCTTCAGCGCCTGATGAGCGAGCTCCGCAATCGAACCCGCAAGCTCTACTCCCGTAGGCCCACCACCGACCAAGATAAAAGTCGTCCAAGCTTTGCGACGAACGGGATCGGTTTCCATCTCCGCTTTTTCGAAGCCCAAGAGAATCTTTTGCCGAATACGTGTGGCGTCTGCCAGTGTCTTCAGACCAGGCGCATGCTTCTCCCACTCATCTCGACCAAAATAACTATGATGCGAACCAGTTGCTAGAATCAGTCGATCGTAAGCAAGCTCATGGGACTTGCCATCCTCATCGTTAACTCGAACTTTTTTGCCTAACCGATCGACACCGACCACTTCGCCGAGTAAAACCTCGACGTTCTTCTGACGATGTACCACCGAGCGAATCGGAGCTGCAATATCGGCAGGAGAAAGGCCAGCGGTAGCAACTTGATACAGAAGAGGCTGAAAAAGATGATGATTGCGTTTATCCACGAGAGTGATGCGCACGGGAGCCCCCTTCAGCGCACGTGCTGCCGTCAAGCCACCAAACCCCCCGCCTACAATCACGACGTGTTCCATAGGTCAGCTCTCCGTGTTAAACTTGGAGCATTCCTATCATGAGAAAACCTTTCAACGAATCTCTTCTTCTCTCGATTCTCGCTCAACCCTCATCGCCTTTTCGCGAGGCTCACGTGATCCGCCGCATCCGCGAAGTGCTCGATCAAAATGGCGTGCCTTACTTCACAGACCCCATAGGCAACTTGATCCTGGGAGTCAGCTCGAAAAAAGAATACCTAGCTCTGACTCGCAAAGCCTCGCCTGAGCCTCTCCGCGTCTTTATTGCGCACATGGATCATCCGGGGTTTCATGGCGTGAGTTGGAGAACCCCTTCTCAGCTTGAAGTGATGTGGCATGGAGGATCTCCCACCCAACATCTAGAAAACTCGCGCGTCTGGCTCGCCAACAGCAAAGACTCCTTGGGCTACGGCAAGCTCCGCGACGTCAAGATGCTGCCCTCAGGACGTGCCATCAAATCCGGCATCGTGGACGTCCCGACGGGGCACCCCCTTCGCAACCCGGATGCGACGCAGCTTTTTGGAGGGTTCGCCTTTAGGGAGCCGGTTTGGAAGGAAGGCGAGCTACTCTACACCAAAGCCGCTGACGATCTAGTGGGCGCGTTTTCGATTCTTTCGCTTGCGATTGAGCGATTTGGGCGAAGCACCAAGAAAAACCAGACGCCCTTCATCGGCTTGCTGACACGTGCCGAAGAAGTGGGCTTTATCGGCGCGATTGGGCATTTTGAGCTGGGGTGGTTGTCCAAGTCCAAGCGCAAAGTGCTTTGTGTGAGTCTGGAGACTTCACGCACCCTACCAGGTGCGGAGATCGGCAAGGGCCCTGTTGTGAGGCTCGGCGACAAATACACGGTGTTTAGCGCCGGAGCGACGCGAGTATTCACGGAGCTTGCGATCAAATCCCTTCCCGACGCGCATCAGCGGCGCGTGATGGACGGAGGCACTTGCGAGGGCACGGCGGCCACGGTTTACGGATTCGATACGGTCGCAATCTCAGTCCCACTGGGCAACTACCACAATCAATCGTTCGAGGGCGGCCCCGACTCAGTGGGCCCGCTAGGACCGGCTCCCGAGTTCGTGCACCTCCAGGATGTGAAGGGCTTGCTCGCGCTTTGCCGTGACTTACTTAGCCCAGGCCTGCCCTGGGCTACTCCATGGTTAAGTAAACACAAAGAATTTAAAAAAGAGCTCAAACGCTACCAACCTCTGCTCAAATCAGGTAGGGAGCCTCAGTGAACGCCCCATTCAAAACCAGGATCGAAGCAAGGATGTCGCCCAAGCAAGCGGCCATGTTAGCCAAGACCAAGTCCTTAGGTAAGGATTTAGCTGACCAGATGGGGCGCGCGCAGATCCTCCTGACCGCATCGAGCCTAGCTTACACGACGATTCTTTCGATCATCCCGCTGCTTGCGGTAAGCTTTGCGATCTTTCAGGCGTTCGGCGGGCTCAATAAAGTCTACGAGACAATTCAGCCTCTGATTCTCTCGAACCTAGCCGAAGGCACTGGTGACGAAGTCATGCAGAGAATCAAGGGCTTCATCGACAACGCGCAAGGCGGCGTGGTCGGAGTGGGCGGCTTGATCGGCCTGATCTTCACCAGTATGAGCATGCTCCAAAGTGCCGAGAAGGCGATTAACCGCTCCTGGGGCACTCAGTTCAACCGCGGCCTTTTTCAACAGATCTCTACTTATTGGCTCTTTATCACTTTAGGGCCACTCGCGCTTGCGGTAGCCGTAGGCGCCGCGACCTCGAGCAACTTACCGATGGCGAGATTTTTACCCAGCGGTGCGGGCGTCTTTGCCATCACGGTAGCCATCTTTTTTGCCATCTATAAGTACGTTCCGCACACCAGAGTGCAAGCTAAGTACGCCGCGATCTCCGCTTTGATTACAGCAGCCCTATTTAACGTCGCGCAATGGGCGTTCCGGCTCTATACAGCCAAAGTCGTTACCTACAATAAAATCTACGGGAGCTTAGGCGCCGTCCCGATCCTGCTGCTTTGGATCGACATCATCTGGATCATCCTCTTGAGCGGTGCCGCACTCAACGCCGTCTTGCAGAAGCGAGCGACTGCTCGGCAACAAGAAGCGATACAGGCCGCTGCTCGCCCTAAATAGTTTTGGTGGGAGCTGCAGAATGCGGTTACCCTTATTAGCAACGCATGAAGCGCACCGTGATTTCAGCATCGCCTCCGGAGATCCGCGAGCATCATGTTCGCGTGCCAGAGCAGCTAGGGAGCATCCTCAGAGCGAGCCCAGCCCACTCGCGAGGGATTACCGGGCGTGGTGTGCGGGTAGCGATCATTGACTCAGGTTTTTGGCTGCATCCGTTTTATCTGGAGCGCGGGTACAGAATTCACCATGTCCCGACTCATCGGGAGCCCGAGCCAGGTGTGGACGAGTATGGACACGGCACCGCACAGCTCGCCAGTCTCTTTGCTGTAGCGCCGGAAGCCGAGGTTCTTGCAATCAAGTGCATGGATCGCGATCCCACTTACGCGCTAGAAAAGGCCCTAGCTCTCGACCCTAAAGTGATCAATTGCGCATGGGGCTTCAACATAGACCACAAGGGTATCAAAAGGC
>JACCDT010511067.1_pt1 | contig 41649 bp, 50 predicted proteins | sample 7446291 | NCBI WGS metagenome assembly JACCDT01 (sample SAMN15323446, study PRJNA562643) | freshwater metagenome | isolation source: river surface water | place: USA:Blue River Watershed | collected 2017-08-17
ATAAATAATTGCCACTTAAATAAAAAAGGGAGCCATTGGCTCCCTTTTTTATTATCTAGACAAAATACAAATAAAAAAACGCCTAGAAGGCGCTTTTTAGTATTAGGTGGCGGAAGAGGTGAGATTCTAATAGTCATACATTACAGTATATTATAGAAACTATACCCTTTTTCCAAGAAGATTTTATCTTACCGTAGTTAGTTAATTTAATTTTTACTAAAAAAATACTACGGAGCAAATTTCAAATGAATATAAACTCCCCGGGGAAATTATAGATCTATACCTATCCGAATCTTACATGGCAAATATACTCCCATGCTTGGCATAGATTAATAAACCGCCTTCTGGTGGGGTTTTTTACCCCCTAATGATTAATTATTGAGTATAACCATTGATATCTATAGTGCTTTCTTCTGGAACAATACCAAAAAACGCATTAGCTAATTCTACAGAATCAAACCAATACCACCCATCTATTGGGTATGTGTGGTCAGCATAGGATTCCCTACGAAGCTCATAATTCACATTGAGTACGAAGTTTGGCCCGAATAGCAAATCACCATCTAGCTTATAAAATCCACTTGTATCTTTCATATATTATCCTGTTACTGTCCAGCCCTTAGCTGTAGCGATAGCTGGGTTATCTGATGTAGTGCCGTAATTTCCAGTTACCGTAATTGTTTGCGAAGTTACTGTCGGTAAATTTGTATAGATCTCATTTAACGCAGTCTCTGATAACTTGCAGCTTGCAACAGAAAAAGTAAACCTGAAGTTTCCAGCTAAGATCTTGGCTAAACTATAACAAGAACTGAACATGCTAGAGAAATTTGCACTGGATGTCACCGCTGTAGTCGTTAGTGCAGGTATAGTCTGCAATGCATAACAGTTAACAAACATATTGCTCATGCTAGTCACAGAAGCTGTATTAAATAGAGGCACTGTTTGTAATGCATAACATCCATAAAACATACTATTCATATTAGTCACAGCCGCCGTATTAAATAACGGTACTGACTGTAACGTTCTGCATCCATAAAACATATAACTCATGTTAGTCACAGCCGCCGTATTAAATAACGGCACTGTTTGTAATGCATAACATCCATAAAACATATAATTCATGTCAGTCACAGCCGCCGTATTAAATGACGGTACTGACTGCAATGAATAGCAGTTATTAAACATAGAGCCCATATTAGTCACAGCCGCCGTATTAAATGACGGTACTGACTGTAGTGCGCGAGCATTAGAAAGCATGGAAGCCATGTTATTAACTAATGTGGTATTAAATAACGGTAATGACTGCAATGCATAACAGTTATAAAACATATAACTCATGTTAGTCACAGCCGCCGTATTAAATAACGGCACTGTTTGTAATGCATAACATCCATAAAACATATAATTCATGTCAGTCACAGAAGCTGTATTAAATAGAGGCGCTGACTTTAATAGATAGCAGTTACTAAACATAGTGCCCATGTTAGTCACAGAAACCGTATTAAATAATGGTACTGACTTTAATGTGTTACATTCATTAAACATAGCGCCCATGCTAGTCACAGCCGCCGTATTAAATAACGGTACTGACTGTAGTGAATTACAATTGCTAAACATACTATTCATGCCAGTCACAGCCGCCGTATTAAATAACGGCACTGACTGTAACGTTCTGCATCCATTAAACATAAAGCCCATGTCAGTCACAGCCGCCGTATTAAATAACGGCACTGACTGCAATGTGTTACATCCATTAAACATACTATTCATGCCAGTCACAGAAGCTGTATTAAATAGAGGCACTGTTTGTAATGCATAACATCCATTAAACATACTATTCATACTAGTCGCAGCCGCCGTATTAAATGACGGTACTGACTGCAATGAATAGCAGTTATTAAACATATATGCGAAGCTGGTTATTCCGTTAGAGCTAATTAATTGCGCTTGCTCAAGGTAGTCGTGATATATGTTAATAGGATTTCCTGAAATGGTTAAACTTGCAAGTGATGGGCCACTTACTAAAATATCCAGCCACCCAGTTGCATATGCTTGAAGTCCCGCTTGAGCGTTATTTTTAACGTTTAAGTTTAATGAAGTTAAATTTTGTCCAGCTTGTGGGGTTACTGTGACGATAGCCTGTTTGTATGGTAGTAATGTAGCAGTGCCGTCCCCTGTAAGTGGCAATGATGCTCCACCGGATGTTGCTGATACTTGGAAGTCATTTGCTGTGGCGTTTATAACATAGTATATTTGCCCTGCGGTTACCCCCGTAGTCGTAACGATATTATATAAGCTAACAGTCATCCCATTTGAGTACCCGTGAGCAGTTCGCTGAACTAAATCACCAGCATCTACTAATGTGACTGGCGCGTTTGTATTAGCTAAGTCTGGGTCTGTAAAATCGTATAAGTGATTTGCCTGAATACCATTGGCTATATTCTCAACAACTCCATCACCCCAATCTACTGTGTAAGCTCCGTTAGCTGCCAAAGCTACATAAGTACTGGCTTCCCATACAGCGTGAAGTCCTACATATTTCTGCTCTGTGTTTACTACTGTAGGAAGTTCTTTCCATGACGGGTTTCTCAACCACGCGGCAACTTCAGATGCCACGTTACTGATTATTCCAGTATGTCTTGGAGTTAAAGTTATACGTTGCGGTATTTTAATGCTCATATTATGTTAACTCTGAACCAAATAAACTGAATGAGAGAGTTGCGCTACCTGCATATACAGTTACAACATCTGTAGCTGATAATGTAATACCTAACGTTAATAGCACTGAATCATATTGATTAACATAATTATCATAGACGATATAATGTTCGTTTGATTGCACTGCCCCCGCAGGCCTAATTGACACTCTATAAGTAGTAGATGCCCCACGATTACATATCGCTAAAGTTGAGCATACTGCAGAAGTAGCGCTAGGCACTGCATATAATGTGGTTGCCGTAATAGCAGCAGGAGCTGCTTGTCCTAATACTTTGTAAACTGATGCCATGTTAGGCTCCCATTAATAAGAATGTTTGTTCAAAACCACTACTACTGCTACCACTACTACCACTGCTGCTAGGAAGCGGGTCTACTACCAATAAATCAATACCATCAAACACCACGTCAGCATGCATATTCGCAGCAATAACTGCTGGAATTTTTGCTCCATTAGAGTCATATTGTTTAAGGCTTTTGGCGCCTAAATCTGAAATATTCAAGCTATTAATTCCGGTCGTTCCTGATCCATGGAAAGTAACATGAAAACGCTGAGATACAGCATATGTCACGATGGGAGGCACTGGCGTAAGCGTAAATGAAGGGGCTGTACCTCCTGAGACAAAAGCTGATACAGCCTGAGATTGCAATTGCTCCCCAATGTCAGCAACCAGCTGGCTTGCCGTCAATCCCTGCCAGCCATCCCCAGCGACATTGGACTTCAAAAATTTATCAGCACCAATGCTAGAGGCAGTTGGCAAGTTTAAGGCAGCAGCTTGCGCCAAATCTGCACTATTTCCAGCACTGACTGAGCTCGCTAAGGCGTTAGCTTCGCTTAATTCAGCAGAGGTTGCTGAGCCAGAAGCTTCAGTAGCCTTAGTTGTAGCAATATCCGCTTGCGTAGAGGCGGTATTGGCTGAAGTATTTATGCTGGCAGCGCTATTTGCGGCGGCTGCCTCACTAGCTGCTGCTGCGTTTTTAGAAACCAATGCGTCAGCCTGACTAGCTGCTGCCGCGTTCTCGCTTGTTAATGCTGCTGCTGCTGTTGCTGCTGATGCGGATGCGCTTGTCTCACTTGCCTGTGCTGCATTTTGTGCCGCTAGTGCAGCTTGCTGTGCTGTGTTGGCAGAATTTGTTGCATTTGTAGATGCTTGAACTGCGGTATCTTTTGCTGTTTCAGCCTGAAACACAGCATTTTGCAAATTAGCTGATGCTGTTTGTGCTGTTTGTGCTGACTGAGCCGCTTCATTTGCTGATGCAGATGCTTGCTGTGCAGATGAATTTGCAACACCATTAGATGAAATAGCGATCCAAAGACTATAATCAAAAATAGCAGTAGATGTGTGAGCAATTGAACACATATATGCGACTGAGTTATATTCAACACAATCACCCGTATCATACTGCATTGAGTTCTGCCAGCTTCCTTTAGGCTTTCCATTAGCCGCCATGATTGATCGAGTTTGCTCAGATAGTGCATAAGGCTCCACTATTAAATCTTTGAGTTTCCCATCGTCACGCTGTAGTAACTTTAGATTTGTATTAAGCGCATTGATTGAAGCTGAAATATTCGCAAACTCAGTATCAACCTTAACAGTCTTAACCGTTGACCGCCCTGAGGCGTTACTTGTTTCCTCATTGGCAAAGCTTGTGGTTGGCGTATAGTTTTGTGCGAAAGTCATCGAGTAGCTCCTTATTTAATCCTATGCTATCTCTCAATATCTCATTCCATGCGATTAGAATTTATCGCCAATAGCCTCTAATTTTTTTTCAGCCTCAGCTACTAGTCTTTCATATTCGCGCTCAGTAATCGCCTTCTTATCAAGAAGCCTTGCAGCTTGTCTTAATTCAGATTTAATACTGTTAGCTTCTTTCAAGTCTTGGCCTTGTGCCATGCTTGCTGAATACTCTAGATCAGTAGGTTTTGCTTTAATACCTAGCACATTGGGCAGCGCATATTTAGCTTGAACAGGGAGGCCGTCTTTACCATAGCCTGTATAGTCAGCGAAAGGCGTTTCAATTGGTGAGCCTTTAAGCTGTGCAGTAGCTTCCATAAGTTTGTCAAAGTGATAGCCAGTTGGTGCAACCGCAGGGCTTAGTTGTTTTAGCAACCAGCCTGAGCGCTTCTTGAATTTCTCTTTGTCAGTATCATTGATATCTACTACTTCCTTGCCTGAGAAAGTATCTTTATTCCAAAGCATTGCAGCAATGGTAGTAAGCACAGGATTACTTGGGGTAATAGGCGCAGGTAACGCTACACCATCAGCCTGATTATTTAAGTCAAATATGTCACCACCTGGCACCATGCGCGATACGTCCATATAAACAGGTAGCCCAGTTTTCTCATCGGTACCTAAGCGAATTGTCTTTTCTGTGCCAAGTGCTGATTTTCCTTGTAGCCAAGGCGGTAAGCTTTTGCGCTCTTGCTCCTCAAGTGCTTTACCTTTAGCTAGTTTTGTTTGCAAGTCATCATCGTCATCACCAGCCGCCAAGCCGAACATCACCGCATTTAATCCAGCAATAGCCATTGCTGGCGCGGCAAAGCGCCAAGGGTAATTAAACAAAGTGTGTGCTAAAGCTGGCACAGCTTTATAGGTATAAGCGAAGAAAGGAATTGCACTATCACGAACAACACGCGCACCCTTAGGCAAGTCATCGTAGTTAAAGATATAACGAGTCGCATAGTCAACAGCATCATCAGGGCTGAGGCCAGCCTTTCTAGCATCACGGTAGATTAGATACTTGAAGAAGTCATCTTCAAAGCGATACGCCTTGCTCATTGGCTTAGTTAAACCAAAGGTAAGCACGTTATAAGTCATCTTTGCTGATTTAGTAATCTTTGACTCTTGCATATTCATCAAAGCTTTTATGTCATCAGGCATTTCAGCAAGAAGCTCAGCGCGTGTAATATCCCCTGTCATTAAGCCTATATCCTTGGCTTCATCAAGCATTGGCGATCCTTTTACAAAGTCACGCAAAGCGCCTACATACTTGTGTGTTTCCCAATAGCTAACACCAGCAAAGTGCGCCATTGTTAAGTTTGAAACCACGTTATTCATGTGTGAAACAGGATTGAGTACAGTTTTCCCCATCTTCCAAAAGCTCAAAGCCTTCTTGTAGAATTTGAGCAGCTCACCTGATTCTTCGTATTGGGTAATGTGCTGAATAATGTCATCACGAACATAGAGGCCAGCTAGATTGCCGTATTTTTTCACGCCTCCTGTGTCTGATATCTCAGTATCAGGCACCTTGGTAAAGCCTTCACTTGGGCGAGATCTAGTCCATTCCTGATTTTTAGCGATACTGTCAAACATACGGCCTAGCGCAATGTCATTCTGCATTGCTGTGTAGCCCATCACGAAGCGGAATAAAGCATCACGATTTTCGCCCATGCTCTCGCGCTCAGCTGGAGTAAAGTCACGCCATACCATCACCTTGTCAGTATCACGTACCTTGTTAGGATCAATCAGCTCAAGCTTGCCTGTTTGATTTTTCTTCCAAAGGTTATCGCGCACCTCCCAACCCAAGGCTTCCCATTGGTCTAGCTCAGTTACATTGATTTCCTCATAGAGTCCTCGGCCTTTAAGTGAGCCGCCACCCATACCGCGAACAGGTAAGGCAGTACGGAGCATCTTCTTAGTAAAGGTATCAAGTGCTGGATCTGCTTCACGGTTATAGAAGCGAGGTAGATACTTACCGCGCCATCTCTCAGCACTTTCTTTGCTTAACATGCCAAGCTTAACAAGCTCATCAGTTTGGCTATCCATTGTTAATTGCATCCCTGCTGCAATTTTAAGGATATGGTCAGGAGGCATTACGCCTGTTTTAACCATGTTCTCTACAACATCAGAAACGATAGCGCGATCCTCTGTACTCATCGGAGCCATTGTTTGAGCTACATTGCTAGCCATATCCATGGCCTTAGCCATGTCTGCCTTGAAGTGACGGATAAGTTTACGAAGCTCAGGTGAAGCCATGCCGAACATAGCTTTATCAGCGATGATTTGCGTGACATTAGCCACCTTGTCATAGGCTTTGCCTGTAATGGCAAGCTGAACACGGCCTAGCTCGTCACGTCTAAATAGAAAGTTTGATTTTGTACTACGGGAGTTATTAGATGAAGCCCTGCTAAAATCTACAGGTTCATTTCCTTGATTAGGCGTTTTGTTTCTTTGATTGTTTCTTTCTGAAACTCCCTCAGATATTTTACTTCTGAATCTGTCAGCATTTCTTGGTGACGAAATGATGTATCGGGCTTCACTTTCAGTAAGCCCTTGGTACCCATATCCTGTGATTTGCTTAAATTCATTTTCAATATCGCCAAATTCAGATTTTACTTTGTTAAGTAAAGTATCAGAAAGCGCAATTTTGCTACTATAAGCCTTTCCTGTCAATGCAACATTAGCGACTACTTCACCACCATTTTCAGTTATAAAATCATTAAGCTCGGCAAAGGTACCACCTTGCGTAATGGTGTCATCCACTAGAATATATTTAGCACCTTTGACTACATTACCTGAGAATATTGGGCGGTTAAAAATTCTGTCTAAACCATCCATCCCTGTGCGTTTTGGTGATGATGATTGATAAACATTCTGATCTGTTTTAACGCCTAACTTTTCTGCAATTACTGTTGAGCTTGTGACAGGTATTGCATTGGCACCACTTTGCTCAATAGAAGCTACGCCAAGCACATAGTCAGCATTTGTATCAGTTAGCTTTTTAATTAAATCAGGGGTAATAAGCTTGCTTGTAATAGTAAGCGCAGCTTTAACATTGCCTGATTTAGCTTTGTTATAGTGATCACCAGCCTCTTTTAATGAGCCAAGATTACTTGCAATGTCAGCATCTTTAATATTTGAGGTTGGGTTATCTTTAGCAGTAGAGCGACTAAAGCTTGATTTATCATTGACACTACCTTTGGCAATGTTAGATAATTCGTTTAGAGCAGCACCCTCACCAAAACGAGAACGTATAGGGTTGGTAGAGCGTAGGTCAGAAGTGGTCGCACTCCTACTCTGATTCACCTGCTCATTTACTTCAAAACCAGTTAGAAGCCATCCATTTGATCCAGTAGATTTAACTAATACTGCTTCATTTCCAGTACCCTTAATTACAATTCTCAATGATCTTGTGGTTTCATCTTTTCTAATTACATTGCCAGTAGCAATAGTTTCAATAAGGTCTTTAGTAAGCAAGCTATAAACTTCATCAGAAGTTAATCCGTCACGCTCCATTCTGCCTTTAGCAATATGCTGAATACCCTTGTTATCATCACCAATAACAAAATCAATCCAGCCAAGCTCATTGTGATACATAGCTCTATTTACATCATGCTTATTGATTAAAGCATCATTCATAGAGCGCTCACCACGCTTAATATTTGCCTCAGTTGATTTCATTGCACTACGACTAAATGAGCTTTCAGAAGCCTCAGTTATGCTACGGCCTTGGCCTTGTAAGTAATCCTGAGCCTCGCGCAACATTGTGGCAATTTCAGCATCAGTAATATTGCCTTGAACAAGCCCGATTCGTTTTAGGAATTTACGGATAGCATCCATCACTCTGCGAACAATATCGTTCTGCATATTGCGCTCAGCCATGACAGCGATGATTTCTTTAGCCCTGCGATAATCAGATATGCCCGGCTGAGTTTCATCTACTTGCTTGGCAAGCTCAATGATTGTTTTGTTGCCGGCTTCTTCTGCATCAAGTACCTCATTGACTAGATCAAGCATCAGCTCTTTGCCTAGCATGTTTTCCATGCCGTAATGCCCGATAAGCTCATGGCGCACTACTTCTACAGCGCGGTATGTGCTTGATAAGTTTGAAGCAATTAGCGCCACTCTATTAGATTTAGGATCGTAATATCCTTCTACATAACCACCAGCCTCAGAATTTGCTTGTTCTTTCACATAATCAGGTACGTCATTGAATGTTTGATAAACATCAATATCCATGCCATAAAGATCATTTTTTACAGCTTCCTCAACCTGCGCTTTTGTAAGGCCATAACTTCCATTGTTTTTATTTTGGCTAAAAAGAATTACATTGCCGTTTTCACCTTCTTTATTTTTTAAAGTAGCAAAAAGCGCATCAAATTTTTCATTGATAATTTCTTGTTCAGATTGTGTTGGATAAGGATAAGTAACATCATCACCGTATGTTTCTTGATCTGCGATATTTGCTAGGTAGTCATTAGAATAGCCTTTATCCTTTGCCTTGCTGATGAGGTACGCCTCAAAAGCTCGCGCAGCCATTTCGAGATTTGTTGACCAATAATCTTTGCTCCGTGTTTTATCAAGCTCACGAGAGCGATCCAAGATTCCTGATGATCGGATTGTCCTCATTACATCCTCAAAAGCTTTTAATAGCTCAGGGCGAATTGACTGATCCTCGACAAAAATACCACCGCTATATTTCATTTTTGCGGTTGGGTGACTTGTTACAAAATCATTAGGCTGATCTCTCATGCGAGAGAAGTAGTTATCCATTGCATGAAACCACTCATGCCCTAGCGATCCAGCGCCATTTACTTTGGTAAGGTTGATTACAATATTGCTGGCCTCATAGTGCGCCATAGGTGCATTTTTACCGCCACTACCTCGCGCACCAAAAGCCAAGCCAAGCGATCCATTTAGTGAGATTGCTCTTGGCGGTACATTGATAATATTTGCTAGATCAAGAAGCGCATCATAGGCATTGTTTAAATCCTTAACGCGCCTTTCGTTCTCTACATAATTGCCGAATTGCACACCGCGAAAACCAAATTCAGCGGAAAATTTTTCCTGTGTTACGTCTATGCCTTGGCGATAATCATCACCCACACGCGGATCATTGGCGCTTCTGCGCTCAGGCCTTACATCTTTCTTCTGCTGCAATAGCTTTAGAAGCTCTACTTCATTTTCTGAATAGTATTGACGTGCCTCTCTTGCAGTTTTAAAGCCTGTCTTAAGATCAATAAATTTATTAGAAGCTACTTTTTTGCCAATAACAATATCGCCTGTTTTAGTTATGCGATAGATATCAAGTTTTGTTTTTCTATCAGTTTTCTCAGGCGCTACTTCAAGCTTGCTGCGTAACCTAGCGATAGCACTTTCGCGGTCTGAGAAATACTCTCGGCTGCTATTAGGGCTTTCAAGCGCAAACTGCTGGCCTTTATCTACAATGCCATTGGTGTATGAAGTCCACCCACCGCTTACGCGATATCCTTTTGCTGATTTCATGGCTGGATAACCAAGCTCAGCATAAAGCTCGATAGTTTCTTGGAATTTATAAAGTAGCTGATTCTTTGCCAACCTATCTGAAAGTTCTTCAATAGTTAGCTTTTGCTCAATGAGCATATTGGATAGGCTACGCACTACCGCTATCTCAGCGCCCCACCTGCGTAGCTTACCTGCCATCTTTGGCTTGCTAGGTAGCATATCTCGCATGGCTTTGATTGCGCCAATAGCTTTGATATCCATACCGCTAGCGATTAGGTTTTCATAGTCAGGCTCAGGGAAGTGTTTAGCCAAAGTGATATCTTTTGCATCAGCTGGCAGCTCATCCGACATTGCCTTTTTGTAACTTTTCCATAAATCTTTTTTAGCGCCCTCTAGCTTTTCACCAAAATCAGAAATGCTTTGGCTTGTGTTTTCTTCTAAATTATCTTGGATTTTGCTTGTTGGTTCTGCCGGCTTTTCTGATTTGTTAGGCTGTGAGAATAAATCTTGAGCGCCTTTAGAGGCAGCTACATCAGCCTCACGGTTGCTGCCTGTCAATGTAAAATCATTTACCTTTGCATCAGCCTCGGCCTTCTTAGCAGCCTCAGCCTCTTGCTTGCGAGTTTCCTCGGCAGCCTTTTCCTTAGCTAAGATTTCATTGTTAGTTTCGCCTGTTAGCTCTAGCGCTGTGTCATTAGCTTGCTCATCTTCTTGCACCTCAAACTTATCTTGAGCCTCCATAAAGAAGTCATCAAGCGCCTCAATCTGAGCATCATTTAAGATTTTTTCATCTTGGATATCACGCCCAATTTGTTGAAGTTCACGAAGGCTCTTGGCACCAGTAATAAGCTTTTTATATCCTTCTACCATGTTTGTGGCTTCGGATCTTGCTTGTTTTGCTGGCGCTTTCGCTATAGTGTGAAGTTGTTTAAAAGCCTCGGATAGCTGAGTATCGTTAGCAAACATCTTGGCAGCATTAGCAAACTTAACAGGGCTTACTTGCTCACCATTCAGAAAGTCTTTTGCTAGCTGTAATGCGGTATCAAATTGCTTTGATTTGTTGATTTGATTGGCAGCAGCTCGCCTTTTGGCAATAGCCTCTACTGCTGATCTAGCGGCTTGATTGGTTTGCGTAGCGACATTTTCTCGATCGATTGAGGTTTGTTCGCTTGTTTCAGTAATTTGTCCTTGGCTTGCAGCACTCGGCTGAACCGTTTTTTCAATGCCTGTAAGAACATTGCCCGGTGTTCCGGTGCCACCTTGTCTAACAGTTCCTTCTGTTTCGGGGTTAAAGCCATAATCTAAACTCCCTGCCTCTTTGTTGGCATCTAATTCAATTTGATAATGCTGAGCAATATCACTCAGGATTTCATCGGTTGAAGCTGTGCTTTCTAAAAATGTACTCCAAGCCTCATCGTTTGCAAGCTGATTGTATAAATCATCCTGCGCTGGATCGCCAGTCACAATATCACTATTCTGCGCTGTCAGCTCATCGAATAAATCCATGACAGCGTTTACATCTTCAAGCTGTCTTTTACCAAGAGGCTTACCATCAAGCGCCTTTTGTACGCTTGCCTGAATAACCGTATATGATCGACCTAGTGATTCCCTTACATAATCTAGGTATTCATTCTTAGGTGTCCATACTGTGCGCCCTGTTACCTCGCCAGTTTCAGGATCGCGGATTATTTTACCGCCCTCAGTATTCCAGCCAAAATCAGGCAGCCAAGATTTAAGCATATCACCATGCTTAACCATTCTTTCCTCAAAACTAGGGGCTGGCGCTACTGTATCGTTTGGATTGGCATTTTCATTTCGTACAAGTCCAGCATCATTGCTGGTGCCTCCAAGTGGTGCGGCAGCGTTACCCATCCCCTGCTGCTCATCTTGGCCTGTTCGCTCATTAGCGTTAGCTCCCAAGCTTCCTTGTAAGTTAATATTCCCTTGCTCATTGGCTCCTGCGCCCATTGTGGCAATGTTAGGCTGCAATGTGACATTATTGATGGCCTCCATTTGATTAGTTTCTTGCTGAGCTACTCGCTTACTTTCTACAAGTTCTTTAGCTCTATTCAAAGCCCCTAGTACGCCATCAATATTAAGGCCTTCTTTGGGCGCTGATTGTTGGTTATCACTAACGGTTGTATTAACTACTGGATCAGCATTAAATTGTTTTTCCACAGGGCGAGGGGATTTTGCAAGTTGATTGACTACGCTACCACCAGCAGCCATACCACCGCCTTGAATCATTGAAGTAAGCGCTGTATCGACAAGCTGATTGCCTAGATCTCCAAGCGTAGCATCTTGATTATTTCCAATGACAGGCAGTTTATCTACTGCAAATTGTCCGGTAGTAGTAAATAGCTCAGAAGGCGTTTCTTTAACGCCACCTGTTAATAATGAAGCGCCTAGATCAGCAATACCATTGCCTCTAGTTGCACCTTTGATTGCATCAGAAATCTTATCCAAGCCGCCAAGTTTCTCACCAGCGACTTCAAAACCTGCTTTACCTCCAGCATTTAATAATGCCGGAATTAAAGATTGACCGGCTTCACGGTTATTTGCATATTCCTGAGTAGTTGTTTGTCCGAATAAGGCTGGCAGCGCACCCACTTTTGTGAGGCCGCCAACCGCTAAAGAAGGTGCCATTTGCACTACGGAATTGACAGCGCCCACGGCAGCATTAGGTAGCTTTTGAACAATTGAATCAGGCGCAAAGCCTTCAACATTTTTATTGCGAAGCACTACGCCTTTTTCATAATCATCAGCGCTTTGTCGTACTGCATCAGCAATGCCGCCTAGCGTATCCGATCCAACCAAGTCAGCTGCAAGCTTTACTAAACCAGCCTCAGCCTTACCAATACCAGCAACACCTTGGCGAGCGCCAACACGTAAAATGCTATCTGAAACCTCAGGGGCTTGTTTTAGTACGTTGTTTTTTGCAAAGTTCTCAGCAAAAACATCCTTAACAAGTTGCTGATCTTTTGGGGTTGCAGTACGCACAGGAGCCGCACCATCCAGCCCATACATGACAGATTTTGAATTAAGTCTATTTATTTCAGATTGAATGATTTTATCTACAGGTGTATCAGCCCTGCCGAAAACGTCCCCGATAATATCTTTCTCTTTTGGTTTAACTATTTCCTGTGGTTTTGTTTTTGGGATTTTTGCTAGCAAATCATCATAATCACCGCCTGATTGTTGATTATTTGCTTTAGGTATTTGAGCTAACAAATCATCATAATCACCCATTATTTAACAACCTTATTTTTTCTAGCTCGTTCAGTAATTTGTTTTTGAATTTCAGGGTTCCCTGCTGCTGCATCAAAAGCGGCCTTGTATTTCTCATAGGCAGTTGGCTCTTTTGGCTTGTTATCAACAACAGGATTTGGATTTACCTGTCCTGAATTGTTGAAGTATTGATTTTCATCAATGTTATTCTGCTTGAGCCATTGCTTAGTAAATGTGTTGAAGTCAGGAGCCGTCTTATCACGCTTACCAAGCGCACTATTGACAGGGAACATTGCGTTATAGTCTGCACGAATATCATCGCGCACCTTGTCAAAGTTCTTTCCACCGCCCTTGGTTTCATTGACTGTTTTAGCTTTTGTGAGATCAATATCAGCCAAGTGATCTTGTGCGCTCGCATTAGAATTGTTAGCACTAGCATTATTTTCAGTAATAATACTTTTGCCAATTCCGTTGATTGATTGGGTGCCGTCAAGCACGTTGGTAACTCCACCATTGAAGCTGTCAAACATGCCCTTGCCCTTGCTTGCTAGTAATGCTTTTGCAAGCGTTCCATAGTCACCACCACCAGCGATAGATTGCATAATCCCTGCCTCAGTCACCTGAGTAGGATCTTTGCCATCAAGCGCAGCAATAGATAATGATTTACGCATTGCATTGTCAGGCGTTAAGTCAGCCGTCATATTGTTTCGCTGAATACCCTGCACCACTTTGTTAAGATCTAAGTTCTTATCACCAAGAGCTAGGGCAGCACGTAATTGCGCCTGAGCCTTCGCAGTATCGGTAAATTTATTTACATAGTCAGGCGTAGGTAATTCTGTACCACCATCAATAAATGCAAGCGGCTTTGTTTTAGGCGTGTATCTGCCATTTTTAAGATAGTCGCTATAGTCAGCACTAGCCTCATCACCAGTAATGCCGCTAAGCATCAATGCTGTGCGGCCTAGGTTTAGATCATTGCCAAGCTCATTTACGCGCTTAATGTTTTCTGTTTCGGCATTTACTTTAGCGAGCTGGCCTTGTTGCAATTCGGACTGTGTTTGCAGCTCGCGCATACGATATCCATCAAGTCTGCCTCTTGTTGCTGCTGTACCATCAAAGGCACCTGATAATAATTGGCCTAGTGACTGCCCTACGGTTGCGTATGTTTGCATGATTGCCCCTGCTTATTTGCCGCTGAATGTGCCTGTGTTTATTTTATTTTGTACCGCTTGCCCTGCCATGCCTGAGGCACCACTTAAAAGACCACCGACCAAAGATCCTTGGTTTCTAATGCCGCCAATTGAAGTCTGTGTGTCACGATTTAATCTGTTTTGATCTGAGGTAATCATGCCTACCTCGCTTGCTAGATCAGCACCCTTAAGCGCCTCATCGTTGTACATCAATCCACTTGCATTGGTACGTGCCATTAGTCGCGCACGTTTTAAAATATCTGAGGTAGCGTTAGCAGTTGATTCAGCGCGTTTGCGGTCATAGTCGCTAGATAGGTTGCCCTCTACATCAGAATTGACGTTTCCACCCTCTGCGCCATTGGCTGTGTTTAGTGCGTTGACTAATTTTGCTTCCTGATTGGTTGCAGCAGTTTCATAATTTTTTAAACGATCACCTGCGTTATAGGTGCTGGCTGCAAAGTTCTCAATGGTTTGAGCCTTCTTCTCATTTAATACTTTCTGCTCCTCAGCGTTTTGGTCGATAATCCGCTGCTGCTTTTTAGCTGTATCGTCAGCTGCATTTTGTTGCATCATCATCCCAACACCTGATAATGCCGCTGATACTAATACTCCTTCTAGTCCACCCATAATTAAAACCCTTTATTAAGCTGATGTGATTGAGCCATTGCCGCTATTTTTAGAGGATGGGCTTACTGAGGTGCTGTAAGGCGTTTTGTTGATTTGAGTTTGAGGAATCACGCTATTTACAGCTTGCTGATATTGAGCTGCATTTTGATTAGCGCGAAGCGTGTCAAAGAAACCTGCTAGGCTTGCCGCTCTTGCATTATCACGAGCCAAGTTAGCATTATTCGCCATGCCTGTATAAGCGGATTGAATTGCACTACCGCTATCCAAGCCTGATTGAATTGAGTTGATTAGATTTACACGAGTGCGCTCATCGTTGCTACGTGCATCATTCGCTGTAGCTAGTCCAATTTCAGAAGCTTTTAAAATGCCTTGTTGAGCTGTATCAAGTACGTCTTTGTTTGCATCTACATCACGGCTGCCACCACTTAGGCCGTTACGTGCCAAAGTAAAGTTAAGCTCACGCTCTGCAATTAGTCGCTCTTTTTCGATATCCTGTAATGCTTTTTTCTTAGCATCTTCGGCTACTGTTCCATAAAGCTGCTCACGCTGCTGAGCTGTGCTATTTAACTTATCAACCCTAGCTTGTTCCGCTGCCACGGCTGCATCATATCCAGCCTGATCGAATGTTGTAACTGTTCGATAGTTGTTGCCTCCAATGCCCATGGTACCCATTGAGTTATAGCCACCAAAAGCATTGGCTGTAGGTGCAACCGCTACTCGTTCTGATTTGGTAAATGCTGCCTTATCAATTGCATTTGGATTTGCTTTTACATTTCCAAAGACCTCATTGATCGCTTGAATACCCTCTGCTACACGCGCTTTTTCTGCTGCTGCTCGTGCTGCTGCACCACCATCACCACCGCCACCGCCTTTATGTAATCTTCGAGGGCGCTTAAGATCGCCACTTGGTACAGTAAAGAAAATAGGTTCATGTTGTGATTGGTAGTTTTTCATTTTTATACATCCTTAAGAAACCACTCACCTACTGATTTGTAGCCAAGTGCTTTATATAATCGAATTGCGTTTTTATCACCGGTACCAATGCCGGGGCGAATTTGCTTTGCTCCCATGCTTATGCACCATTGCTCAAACTTCTTAACCATTTTTACGGCTAACAATCCATTTCTATGCTCAGGTTCAATATATAACGTGTAATCAATTCCCATGCGGTCATTTGAGTACCAAGGCGTGTAAACATCGCCCATCATCCCACCAACAACCTCACCATCTTTTTCAGCGACAACACAGAAACCAAAGGCCATAAGAGTTCTTATAGTTGTTTCGATCCGTTCTACTGAGTAATTGACTGATTTGTACGTGGTTGAGCTGGCTAGATTCTTGCCAATTTCAATCATCACAGGGATATCTGCTTCGGTTGCATCTCTTATCATTTTGGAAGCCTTGATAAAGCATCTAAGAATGGGTTATTAAATGGGCTTTGATTTTGGCTTCGCCTTTCATTAGCAAAGCTTTGAGCCTTGTCATAAATAGGTTTAGTGACGTTCTTATCAAGTACGATTGAGGCAATCTCGCTATCTGTTAGCGTAGGCACCATGGAAGGAAAATCCCCCTTTTCATCCCCTACTGAATATTCAGTCATAGCACCGTTATTCGGTGTATTGAAAACGCCAAGCCAACCTGTAGATTTAGGCAGCATTTCACCACCATAACCGCCACCCTTTTCAGGGTATGCCCTAAGACCGTAGGGGTTAGGATAGTCAGCAACACGAAGGCCGCCCTGTGATGGCGAGGCCTGATTTGTTGCTAAGCCTTTAAGAAGTAGATCAGCAATATTATCCATGGCTATGTTGTTCCTAAACCTTCAAAGTAGTAGGTTAATAAATGTAATTCAAATTCCTTGTCATCATAGTTGCGGATAACAGGCGCTAGGTTGGTAGCTAAAAGCTCTACAGGATAAAGATAGCTTGAGCGTGTATCGCCATTGATCGTGACAGGAGGTGAAGTCACCAGCTCAGGTGAGCGAGGATCAAAGCGATGTGAAATTTCGCAATCGCCTGTAATCGAAGCATCCATGCTTAAAACTTGTTTCAAAATGCCCGGTGATTTGAAGTCTAAGAAAGCTAGCTCGATATTCACCTCATATTTAACAGAATCATCAGTTTTGACAGCTCTATCAAATTTATAAACTTTATCCCCTGATCGAATATAAAGCTCAGCATTAAGCTCATCCATATAGTCGAGTGTGAATGGAAATTCGTATAAGCTCCATGCGCTTACCCCTGTAGTGCGGCTAAATGTGAACACAAGGGCTTTTGTGCCTGAGTAGAGCCAATATTGGCCACCGCCTCGGAAGTATTGAGCGCGAGCAGTTGCAATATCAATAAAATCGCCATCTAATAGGTTCCTATCAATAGGTGAGCCCACGTCAGCATCAATAAGGTTGGTTGTTATATCTTGGCGCGTAATGGTACGAACACCAGCAGGACTAAGATAGAAAACATCACCAGCCATGTTAGCGTGTGAGTAAGGTAGTCGTGTTCCTACGTCAATCGCTTGCAAGAAAGCGTGCTTAGCAGGGTCAACGTCCACTTGCCAAATCTGAGCGCTATCAGGGAAAAACACAACGAGTCGATTCCCATAAAACCCCAAAGCAGTAGATTGATTCGCCCCGATTTGTTGTAATCCTACAGGAAGGAAACCAGCATCATTTGCTGTACTCCAATCCCTAGGTGAGTTTGTTTTACAAAAACGGACGGTATCTCCCGATGTGCCTACTGAGAAAAGCTTACTCACAATCTTTTGTACTTGTTTTGTGTGAGGGCAATTAGCATCAGTGATATGCGTCGCACCAACCGCAGCACCATCTAAATAATGGTGTTTTATTTCGCCTGATGTGTACTCTACGGACACATATAGGTAGCCATTAAATACATCCGCGTAATGCACCATTGAAATAGCTAAATTTGAGTCAATTGGACTTCTTACATTCTTTGCTGAAAACAAGCTATTCGCATGGGTAATTGTTGCTGTTCCACCATAAAAAGTATTTAGCTTTCCGTTACCAGCAAATAGGCCAACCGTACCAGCTTCTAGTGTTGCAATTTCTGTTAGTCCGGGTCGCTTCCTGATAGTACGCCCCTCAGTTGCATAGGCATTTTTAAGCACACGCAATCGGTTTGCATCAGAGGTACTCTTACCTTTTCTAAGGTCTAGGCCATAATCAAATCGGTCAAAAGTAATTGCTTTAGGCATGACTAAACCTGCTGATCTAATGTTGGTGAGTAATCGTAAGACGAGCGCTCTTTAGTCTTGCCCCATACGCTACGTCCTCTATGACGAGATTTAAGCTTACCTAACAAAGCATCAAGCTGGCTTGAGTATGTTTCTGCATCAGGCTGGCGATAATGTGCTTTAGCGTTTGATAGCGCATGAAGATAAATAAGCTCAGAGGGCAGGCTTATTCGGTCATTGTCAGCAACAAGCGAGCCTAGTGTTTTGATATATTCAATACGAATCGTATAGTCATTGGATTTCGGCACAGGCCAAAGCTCATACTGATCTCTGCGCTCATATTTTGTGGGTATCATCCCCATAGTAAAGTTACGATCCTCGAAGGTAATACCCTCGGCAAGCGGATGAAATACTCCAGCCCACTTAATCCAAATACCGACAATGCGCTCTACATTGCAGTCAGATGGATAGTCATAGTATTGCTGATCTGTACCTGTCAGACGTTCTTCTATGCCCTTCATTTCAAGCCAATCAAATTGCTCATACAATTGATTTTGTGCTGAGCGAATCATTGAATCGATCAGGGGTGAGTTCACCACCCCTGCTTGCCCTGCCATACCAAACCCTAGGCGAGTTTGAATATCTGAGCGAATTTCACCGAGGGTTCGTTTTAATGGCAGCGACATGATATTAGTCCTCGTTACCTACGCCATCTTGACCAGCAGCGGCATCAGCTTTTGCGGCTTCGATAGCATCTTGTAATTTAGCAATACCCCAATTCTTTGTAGCTTTAATGCCAAGCGCTTGAGCTTCTGCAAGCAAAGCATCTTTTCCATCATCTACACCGTTTCCGTCTAGGTCTTGAAAAGCACTTTCAAACTCATCAAGGTTGCGGAAAACGCGACGAGTTGGATTTGTGTTCTCACCATCGCCTTTGTAATATTCCTCTAGGCGATTGTATTCATCGGCAGTTTCAAAAGTGCCAAACTCTACAGGCGGCACATCATCTGTAGAAAGTATGTTTTCTTCGCCATGGATAGATTTAAGGATCTCTACTTCATGCGGAAAAACGGTTAAAGGTGTTTTTGAGCCTTCACCACGCAATAGAAGAACGACTTGATAAGGTAGTTTTACTTTCATTTTTGTTACTCCACTTGTTAAAAAAGTAAAAGGGAGCCAATCGTAAGATCAGCCCCCTCAGTTGCTAGGCAATAGCTAGTACAGCGTTGCTATTACGTTTAGCACAACCCAAACCAAATTTTGAAGTCATCGCAAAATGGTATGTGTATTGGTCAATCGGACGACCTGGATAACGCATCTTCATAAAGTCTGATTTGTCAGTACGAAGCTCAACACCATCACGCAAGTTAAGCATGTAGCAGCGTTTAGACCATGGCACAGCTGGCGCTGATAAGCCAAAGTTTGTGTCAAAGTCAGGAACGTAAGTCAAAGGAATACCATCAAATTTCAAGGTATCAGTTGCCATATCAATACTTAACTTAGAGCCTGAGCCATAAGTTACTTGAGTGACGTTTGCACCAATGATCGCGTTACGCAAAGCATCGTAAAAATCTGAACCGCAAAAGATATGCGTGAAGCGGCCTTTTTTACGTTGAATATCACGTTTTGATTTCTCAAGCGCATCAAGTAAAACTTGTAGTGTTGTACCCAAGCCTGTACGTGCGATGTTTTGCCAGTAAGTATTAGAAGCCGCAATATTGCCAATCGTGCCTGATGTAGGTGTCAATGAAACGATAGAATCAAGACCCGGCTGAGCATTGGTGTATTGAGAACCATCTAACCACAGCAAGCTGTGGATGTGATCTTTAACGCCATTTTCAAGCGCATCAAATTGGCTAACAATCATATTAGTCAATGCGACTGCTTCGCTAGCCGTAGCAGTTGATTTGCCAATATCATCATTCACGGTGATACCAGCGCGTTTTAATTCATCTTCATTCAACACGAAGCCGTCGTGGTGGTTCATCCAGTCCCATTTTGAATAGTCATTAGGATTGCGAGTGTTGTAAGTTACCTTACTGTTACCACTCCACAATTGACCGTTCGCATCGTTAGATTTGAAAATGTTGATAGTGAAACCATCCAAACCGCCCTCGATGTTTTTTGCTTTTGGCAATAGCGCATCAAGTAATGGGCGGTCTTGGTTGATTTGATCTACTGGTTTATTTTTGCCGTATGAGGTAATAGCTACCTTACCAATACGTGCAATTTCTGCGGCATTTAAGGGCATAATAATTCTCCAAAGTCATAAAAAATAAATTGCATTTCTACGGACGGGCGAATCCTTTTACAGCCCTAAACTTGGCGAGAGTTCTAATCAGCCTTGGTACTACACAGGTGAAACTACAATCCCATTTCGTTTAATACATCTTCTTGTGGGGTTGGCGCTTTACCTGCTTGCTGCGCTTCTAAGAGTTGTTTTGCTTTAGAAAGCGCTTCGTTTAAATCCATTACAGGGTTGAGGTAGTCTTTTGGCTCCTCATTCATCTCAGGAGGGCATACGCCCACCGAAACCGCCCCTGTATCGTCAATTTCAATTTCCACACAAATCATGTTATCTATCCCCATCTAGACCAAGTTCAGCTAATACTGCTTCCTCAGGTGTTCTTGGTGCTGGCTTACCTGTCATGTTTCCATTCCCACGAAGCGGTAAATTATTCGAGGATCTATTTGCACCAGCAGCAATAAGCGCCTCTTTAATTGAGGTGTATTGCAATTGGATTAAGTTAGCCCATTGTGTCGGATGGTAGTTCTTACCGATCTCAGTCATCTTGGCTTGAAGATGTGGCAATACAGCTTGATAGTCAGGATCAGTCTTTGACCAGTAAGCTTGCAAAGCTTCAACATCCGCAACCGCACCCTCTACTTGTTGCTGAGTTTGCATTGAGGCTTGTTGGTTTTGGCTGCGTACTTGGTTCTCACGCTGAGCGCGATTTTGCAGGTTGCGAGTGCGAGCAAGCTCTAGCGCAATATCCTCATCAAGCTCTAGATTTTCAACCTTCTGCTTTAGATCAGGGAAATCATCCAGCCCACTTGCCGCGATATTTACTTTCTTGCCGTAAAAATTCTCAAATGCTTTTACTTGATCGCTAATAATTCTCTTAAACGCATCAACATCACCTGAGTTAATAACCTTTCGATATTCTGAAAACTCAATTAAGTCTTGTGCAGCAGTTTCATCTGCAAAGCCTAGCTGCTTAAGTGCATCAAAGCTCTCACGATAGCGAGTTACCTCACTCTCTAAAGCGCTTGCACGTTCCTTTTCAGCTTTGTAGCCTTCGGTTACTTTGCGAAAGCGCTCATTGGTTGCTTGGTTCTTACTATCAAGAGGTACTAAATCATCCTCTGTAATCCCTTGCTCACCAGCTTTTTTAGCGGCTTCGGCTTCATCAGAAGTTTTCTTAGCTGCATCATCAGCACCACCATCCCCAGCTGGATTTGTTGTTTCGTCTGTTTCTTTTGTTTCGTCAGGATCAGCAAGACCAATCTCAGCCAAAACATCATCTACAGGGTTTCCTGTATCTGCTGGAGTATCATCACCATCTAAAACAGGATCAGGCTCGCCATTGCTAGCGCCACCTTCATCACCATCAACGATAGAGAATGTTAAAAATTTAATAATGGAAAAAATAGATAGGAATTTCACGGTCGGCACCTTTAGTTATACACGTGCCTAAAGCCTACATTGCACTTTAAAATTCCATGCGATATTAGATAAACTCGAAAGCAGCTATTAAGAATTGCAAATATTCTTCATCTTGAGAATATTGCTAGCTAGTAGCGGGTTGATTTGAGTATTTCCATAAGAGAATGACAGTTAGATTTAGTTTGCTTACGACAAATCTTTCCATCTTTACCGACTCGTAGATCGAGCCAAGGATTACATGTGAACCGTGACGCAATAAGAGCGTATAGAAGCACACAATCAACCGATTTAACTACATCCATAGGATATGGTGCGTAGTTTCCGCTCGCCATTGCATAAAGTGTTAGCATGGCTGTAATGGCAGGAAATAAAGTAATCAGGCGAATAAATAACGGATAAGACGAATTAAATTTACCGGCACAATAAAAACCAATGACAATCACTACAAGTAAGAGAGCAACAAAAGATATTTGAACCAACATTGTTTTATTCCTTATCGATCTTAGCTTCAAAGTAAGAAACAATTTTGTTGAAAATTTTAGGTAGCCTGTCGCTTGTAAAACCGATAAACATCGCAATGAGGCTAGGGGTATATTGGCTAGACAATGAAGGGATATAGCTTGTCAGAAGCCCTGTAAGCGCCCACGCAAGAACTAAACTAGCGATGACGCTAATCACCATGTACTTTACTGCTGATAAGAAAGACGTAGTATTAGTGCCTGATAGCGCAATGATGCAGCCAACACTTGAGGCCAGCATCACCATCACAACATCAGCGCCAACCTCACCTAATAATCCGATGAGTAAGGCCATGAAGCCCACGCTTGAGGCCGCATGAATAACACCAGCGCTTGCTGTGGTTGTAGGTTCCATTATTTAATATCCCAAACAAAGTTAAATAGTGCTTCGTAGTCATTCAGAAGCGTGTCACAGTCATAAGCTAATTCTCGAAGATCTGCTGTAATCGAAGCTGGAAGCTCAATTTTGGCGGCTCCTGAGTTGCTGGAGGTACCGTCTTGGCTTGGCACTTTGTCTGCACCACTCGCCCCACTTGTAGAGGGCTTGAAGCGCAAGCCACTAGCATTAAGCTGATTGCGAATATCATTAGTTTTTTTAACATTGGACTGTCTTTCCTTTTCAATGGTTGCTTTGATTGCTTCATTCTCTTTGTTCTTAGCCTCAATCTCTTTATCGTTACGCTCACGTAAGGCCTCGGCCTCGTTTTTCTGCGTATCAATAAGCGACTGATACTCAACCTTCACAGCATTGCCGCCTGTGCGGTAGCCGAAGCCAAAAGAAGCGACAAGCGAAATGGCTAGTGCAATGAGAATCAGATAGTTTTTCTGCATGATTAAGCCTCGTTTGTACTTTTCTTAGCATGAATATCTAGAACAGGAAGCTCACCACTTGGGATAGGCTCCGTAGTAGGCCATCTAAATGCACTTACGCGACTGTTATCAAAGGCTGCAATAGATACCGAATCACCCTGATTGCCACCCAATACAAGAAGGTTTCCACATTTATCACGCCCAACAACAAAGCCAACATGACCGCCACCAGTACGCTCAAACACCACTACGCAACCATAGCAAGGCGCTTTTAATGCAACACCCCACTTGAGCCAATCTTTAGCGCGGAAATAGGTTTTGATTGTGTTGATATCGTTATTGATAAGCACAAAGTTCACGAATGAACCGCACCATGGCACCTTGCTGTCATCATCACCTAGCCACTTGTCACCATCCCAAAGTGAAATAATCCAAGGATTTGACTTGCCACCAACTACTTCTTTCTGCCCGATAAAGTTACGTGCAAACTCAATCCATTTAGCCATGTGACTACTCCTCAATACTTTGCATGGTAAAAGAGCCATCAGGGTTTTTAACTGTCTTAGCAGTCTTGAACTCAGGCGCTTGTTGTTTTTGAAGTGTGCTGACTACCTCACCAAGTGCTTGAGTAATGACAGCGCCTTGGGCTTGTACTTGATTAAGTATCTCTACTGAGATTTGCTTTTCTTGTGCCTCAAGGCTTGTTAGGTTGGCATCAGCATTGACTTGAGTTTCTTTGATATCTAACTCACGGTTCTTGATATCAAGCTCACGCTGCTTAACTGCATCAGCTTGCTTAAGCTGCTCATTCTCTTTAGCCAATTGCTCAAGCTGCTGCTGTAATTCCTGCATCTGTTGTTGCATCTGCATAGCTTGAGGATCTTGTTTTGGCTGCTTCTCGTTACCTTCTTCATCATTGATACCGAGCAAAGCCTTAGCATCAAGCTTCTCGTCAAAGCGATGTAGTGTTTCATTAAGTAGATTGATTGTGATTTCTTCAAGCTCCGTATTTCCTGTTTGCTTAGCAGCTGTGATGGTTTCAATTGCTTTTTGAAACTCAGGTAAGATTTGCAGCCATTGATCGCGCTCACGCATCTTGTTAGGTCTTGATGTAGAACCAGCACGAATGGTGATGTTCACGTTCTCGAATAGCTCTTTCTTGTTCAGCTCAGGCCAAACTGCCTCAGCGCCAAATCGGTTCTTAACCATGACTGGCGGCATGTTCTGTAATAGAAGCTGTGCGGAATAAGTAGAGATTTCTGATAGCCAATCTTCAATCACATCAAGTGATTCTGAGGTGCGAGATTGCATCCCCATTGACATGATCTCAGCTTCGGTTGCTGTCTTGGCTTTGTTGATAGCGCCACGGCTAGCATCCTGAGTATTACCCACCATTTCGATATCGCGCATAATATCTGCGGTATCGTACATCTGAGGGTTATAAGGAATTTCAGGAAGGCTGGCGAATTGTTGTTGCAATGGCGTACCAGCATCAAGCGTCACGCCAATCACGTCAGTAGTCACGCTGCGATTCACAATGCTTGTAATTTCAGCATCCGTAATACCAGCGGCTTTATTCAATACACGTACAGGAATATTCTTCTTGCGATGTTCTGCTGCGTTTGTGCGTCTTGTGTTGTACTCATCTTGCAAGTCAATCAATTGCTCAACGACTGATCTTGGATATTTCTTGCCGTCAATACGTCTTAATTGAAGGCCAAAGAATGGGTACCATTGAGCGCCCAATGCCTCAGGTTGATAAGGCGGCCTGATGTATGAGTGAGAGCCTTCGCAAATCGTGTAAACAGTTAGATCTTTTAACGACCAAACCTCATACACATTGACGATGTAGTCATCTTCATCAACATTTTCTGAGCTATTAGCGCTTTCTGTATCAGCGTTAATATCAATAAGCTTCTTGGCACCACGAGGAGGCGCTTTGCCAAACTGTGCTTTAAAAGCCCCAACACTCATTGGGATTTTGTGGGCGATCTCTGAGGCTTGCATAAAATCGTCAACATCACGGCATGACGGATCAAGCACAATAATGTTCTCGGATATGATGTTATCAACGACCAAGCCCTCAGATACAACAACCTCAACCTGAGCCTCTAGTGCCTTGAGTTGTTGATCTAACTCAAACAATTTAGCCTGATGTGATGATGTTTCACCACCTTCTAAATCTGTTTCAGATAGTAATAATTTAATGCGATCTACATTGTCCTGAGTATCGTTAATGCGATTGCGGATGATAGGATCATCACGCTTTTCTTTCTGATAGACGACTTTCACCCATCCAATAGTAGAGGTGATAGAGCTACGCACCGCAGCCTTACCACGATTTTTAAGCTTTGCATCTTTCACCAAGAAAACATTTAACGCATCTTGTAATGTGCGAGCAAACTTGCCTAAAACAGGAAAATCTTGAGTTGTAATGCGCTCATCTACTGTCACGGCAATTTCAGGAGCCTTGGCATAGATAGCAGGTTGCAGCGTTTCTAACACGCTGCCAATGAGATTGACACGCACTAAACCGCTATCGCCATCGTCCTCAGGGTTCCCATCCGCATAATTACGTGCAGTCACCCAACCTTTGGCGCGTTCTTTTAGTTGCTTCTCAAAAGAAGTGATACGAGAGAGCAAGCGTTTTGCATGTGCTTGCTCTTTCTTGTTTCCTTCTAAGCTAACGTCATCGACATTCTTAAGCATAGAGCTTAGTCAATATCAGATAAGAAAGTAGCTTGTAGATTGCCTGATGTGAAAGCTGATACGTTCAAGCGGATGAATTGAGCCAATACGACAGGCTGAATATTTACACCACCTGAGGTTACTGATGATGAACCTACAGCATTAGTCCAAGTTGTACCATCTTGTGAAGTTTGTACCTGTGCTGTGCCTACGAAAGCACCACCCGGAGAGCCGATAATTGCGGCAATTGTCATGCCCGGCAAGAAACCTGCTTCTGTAGTGTTGATTGTTGCCCCTGCTGCCACAGCGGTTAAGATTGCTGATTGTTTGATTTTCATTTGATTGCTCCTAGGTTTGTTACGAGTTTGCAAACATGCAGACTTGAGATTACTAGAAGCTTCAAAATTCCATGCGATACCTATGAGCGATATTTAGATCGTTCTTTTGTTTCACTTGTGCGCTGATATACCCAAGCCACGGTGCCAACCTCAAGAGGCGGTTTACGTTTAGCAACAGGGCGAATAAATGGCCTAGATTGACAGGCATAGCGCCAATCATCCGCGGCATGATCTTCCATCTCAGTATCAATATCCTCAGGCTTAAGGCTGTCATGCTGCATGAGAGGAATAGTGCGAACAGAATCAATACAGGTTTCAAACACATAAATCATTGGCTCATCGTCAATGCCTATGAAGCGCTGCCGCATTTGATCCCATCCATTGATACGAGCATTATCAGCTGGCTTGAATCTAACGCCACGTTTAGCCATGCGCTCCGCTATGCTTTCGCCTCCGTCAACTTTCCAGCATGAAGGATCAGCGACACCATAGCTAATCGTTTCACCCTTCTCACGCTGAGCAATACCATCGCCTACTGCCTCAGCTGTCAATTTAAGGCCTACATTAGGCTCTTTAGCGCCATACCATTCACGATATCGAATCAATGCGCCCTTAGGATATCCCAAGCTTCCATCACTAATAGCCCACCAGCCAACCGAGAAAGGCCTAGCACTCCCCCAATCGAATGATCTGAATCTCGTCCAATCCGTAGGTATTCTGAAAGGCTTAATCACATGCTTGCTACGATCCCAACAATCAAAGAAAGCTCCAGCAATAACATCCCAGTTACCATCAAGCCAAGCCCTTACAAGCTCCTCGCTGCCTGATGACTTAATCATGCCGATATATTTCAAATCGTCTTTGAGGTATTTGTTATCTGAAATGCGAGAGGGGATGAACATGCGGATAAGTCCATTCTCATCTTCAAGGGGCGTATATGGCGGCATTGCATCAATGAATCTATTTTTAACCCATAGATGACCTTTGCCGCCCGGATTGCCTGAGCTTCTGATCCGTCCGTGTATGCCATGAGGATTACGTAAACAGGCTTTGAGCTTGTTATATCCATAGGGCGTAGCATGATTTGTTAGCTCATCGAAGCCGATCCATGTGTACTGATGGCCTTGGTAATTGTCTGCATCTTTATTATTCTCAAGGTAGCGCATCTTGAGCGTTTCACCTTGGGGAAAGTACCAGCAGTTTGCAAAGGGAAAGCCTGAGGATTTGGTTTCCTTAAACACTCCACCATAAAAGGGGAATATCTCGGAGGCTCTCATCTGCAATTCTTCAAGCTCACCGTATGTTTTACGAAAGATAATGCCGCGCCAAGCTGATTTGTAGCCCTGCCCTACATCCTGCAAGAAGTCACCAAGCAAGAAGTCTGATTTACCGCCACCGCGAGCGCCACCAAAGAAAAGCTCGTCCACAAAAGTAGCTGTAATTGCACTTGATTGCGTTCCCGGTTGCGGCTCCCACATTATTTTTTAGCCTCTAGTCCATGGGCTTTGAGCCATTCTTCCTTGCTAAGCTTAGGCGCAATGTTCACATCTACACCGCCCTCATGCTTAACCTCAGTCTTGTCTGTGAATAGTTTTAGATGTTTTCCAAGAAGCTCCGCGCCCTTTAGAACCGCATTAGCTTCAAACTGATAGGCAAGAGCAAGGCCAGTAGGCGTATCAATAACAACCTGCTCACCTTTACGATCAAGCACAGGCTCAGATTGCTTACAGCGTTCAATGGTTGAAATGATGGTAGAAAGCACATATTCCGCACTTACATCAACCTTTTGAGCGCGTTCAGTAAATGCTTTTGTAATAGCGCGTGAGATATTTGGTTTTCTTAGGTTCTCATGGCCTATGATTGCAGCCGACTTTTCAGAATATCCAGCCCTGATAGCTGCCTGAGTTGCGTTCAAGTCAACAAGATATTCTTTAACGAAAAGCTCCTGTCTATCGTTTAGCTTTAATTCCTCACTCATTCTTCATCACTCTTTTCGATTGTTGTCGTTACACCTAGAACCTTCAAATACTCAATCTTCTTAAAGCAATGCACTTTGTTGTGACCATCTATTCTCACCCTTACCTTCTTAACAATCCCTCTAGCTTCCATGCTCAAAAGGATGTTGAGGGATGTTTTTACAGGTACATTGCTGCGGATGGCGATTGCAGCGACAGGCTGCCATGTTGCAAGTAGCTCATTGAATATTGCTTGCTCAGTTTGGCTCATCCGCTTCAAGTCCATGCGTTACCCTTCCGCTTTCAATGCTTTTAGCTTTGCTTGATAGTATTTTTTGATAGCGATTAAGTCATCGCGTGTGTATTTCTTGGGTGTTTGATCTGCTTCAATTGCTTCTACGTACTGAACATCAAACCTAGCAATAAGGCCAAGCCGATAATCGACTGCTCTACCACTCCCCCATTGGTTGCAGCTTTTACGCTGAGCATGAATATTTCGTTCATCAAACCGAAGATGAGGGGCGCTACCGACTGACCGATAGTGACCAGCATCATATAAACCGCCAATACCATCAGTAAAATTGTTGGTAAGAGGCAAACCACAGCAAATACACGGCAAATCTTTATCACGGTATCTAACATATGCGTTACAGGCTTGTTGGGCTTCTCGCTTGAGTTGTGGAATGGTTTTGAGTTGTGCTTTCTTTTCACGATGTGCCTTCGCTTCCTTCTTTCGTTGAGTTTCTCTGCCATGGATTATGGCGCATGGACTTGAACAGGTTGCTTGAAGCTGGCGCAAAGGCTGGAACACTAAGCCACAGCTCTTACATTTCTTCTTGCGCAGCAGTTTAATCTCAAACATTTTCAGCCATCCTGATAAGCTCTTTTCGGTTGATCTTTGCTGCCTCAGATCCAATTTTTAATCTGTCCTGCTCCTGCCATCTATCTAGCATGGCGTTTGCGTGAGGCTTAAAGGCACTCCGCAACCAGCGGACACGCTCGGATATTTGGTTGAAGTCATATACATGGCTCAATTAAAATAGGCTTTCTTGTCGCGTAATAAAGACAACGCGGCCTTTTTCTTTGACTTTATCAATTACCCCCCCCTTTAGATAGTTCACGAAGGCTTGAGGCGGCTTTCTGTGCGTCTATGCCTAGTTCTTTTGCTACATCATTTGCTCTATAAAACACTCTTGGTTTCAATCCACATAAAACGCTATCTGATAATGTTTTCATTTTCATGCCGCCTTCTTCCTGTCAAAATCAATCCCAAGGTTGCTACCCTCAGCGTAGATAAACTCAATAAATTCTGAAAATTCTTTCTTACCCATCGTGCTAGTACGAAGCCCGATCATTACTAGACCGCCATTGATACCCTTGGCAAACTTCATGCGCTCACCCTTGAAGGCTGCCGTGAGAATATCCTTCCACGTTTCTGAGTCCACTTTCACCAGCTCACCATCTACAGGCCAAAGCTTTTGGCTCTCAAAGCACTCAAGCAAAGGCCACAAGAGCGCGTTTTGATCGAGCGATCTCGTCATATCTTTGAAAACTACGCACATCGGGCTTTCAGGATTGATCGGAAAGGCTCTAATAAATCCGATTAAGGCCTCACGTACCGCCTCATTACGCAAAATGAAAGTCTTAATGTTCATTACTAGCGAACCTCTTACCTAGTTGCTTACGCACCTCATCAAGCTTTTGGATGTTTGCTTTTCGCTGCTGATCCGTTGGTTTTGGTTTTGGTAGTGCCTGAAAGTCTTGGTGAGAAGCAATAACAGGGCTACATGCTCGCTTAAACTCATCACAGCTTGGCGCACGTTGAAAGTTTTGGCGCAATCCTTGGCTGATACGCTCTGCACTCAGGCTGCCTAACTCATCAACCCAAACATGCTTGGCGTTTTCAATGCCGATATCACGGCCTTTTGAATCAAGCTCCCCCAGTTTGAATTTGTTTGTAAACTCTGAACCAAAGCGACCATGTAGGCGCTGAAATATGCGCTCCACCCATTCAAACGGCAATTGTTTATGCTGCATCGTAAACCTCCACCTCGGTTAGTTTTTGACCTGATCCGCCAAAGATTGAATTAGCTACCCCTTGCTGCTGGATCTTCCTATCGCTGATAGGCATAGCACCTTTGCGAATATTTAGACTTGCCGCCTCCTCGCGCTGGCCTTTAACGACTGCTAGCACATAAGCAAATTTCTTAACACTTGCGCTATCTGCTGCATTGATAAACTCATCAAGCGTTGCCCCTGCTGATACCAAAGCAATCAGGGTTGGGTTGCTTGGGTTTAATCCAGTTACTCCGATGTTTTTTAGAGATACACACACTTGACCAGCAAGTGTTGAATGATTTTCTGTTTGAGCCTGAGGAATGTTTCCGGCTTCCACGGTGTTTGTTTTTTCTGTATCTGTATCTGTATCTGTATCTGTATCTAGCACGTTACTTTTTGTTACTTGTAACGTTACATCGTTGTTACTTTGTTTTTTCTTACGCTCACGATGAGCAGCTACGCGGTTCTTAGAGGTGTCAGAAGCAAACTGCCTCTTATCCCAATTGAGTATTTCGTTATCAGAATTGATGAAACCTTTAGCTATAAATACAGCTTTTGTTCTCATCCAGTCATCGTTACTTATGCGTAATAGAAACGTTACTTCGTCATCATGTAACGTTACATTGTCGTTACAACGTAAACAGAAAAGCATTGTTAGCCTTCGCTGATCCACTTCGCTAAGCATTTGTACTTTTTGATCGGTAGCAAATTCCGCGTACATGCGAAACCAAGGGTTAGCCATGACTAGCCTCACTTACTATTAGCTGATACTTGTACAAACCGTTACCGCAATGGGTACGGTTTACGGTGTGTGAGCCAAAGCGAGGTTTACGCATGTGCCTTAGCTGTGCTGATACTGATGATTCAGGATGACCTGTTAGCCTAGATATCTCTGAGAGCGTTCTAAACTCACCATCCTGCATGAGATTGAATATGCTTTGATATTGGCTTGCCAAACGCGCACTATCTCGGTTATGCCTATAATCCGCGCCATTAAATCGTGAAGTAATAATCATTTCGGAGTTACCTCCGCACGATGCGGATATTCACCAGCCAAACGATTGATTAAAGTTGTTTTATGCAATTCGATATCAACAAATTCACTGAGTATTTCAACGACAAGCGCGTTGCGGCTGATACCCCTAGCCATGGAAACAGCATCCAATACGTTGACTATGTTACGAGGGCAATCCCCCCGAAGTTCTGTCGTGTCGATACCGCGAGCGAAACTAATATTTTCGTTACTCATAATGACCTCGAATAATATAAAAAAATGGGTGAGCCTAAGCCCACCCCTACGGAGCAAGCACAAAACCCATAATGTGCTTTGGAGGAAATCATGCGACTTCTTTCTCAACCAACTCAGGCCATATTTTTTGCCAGTCGTTTGGGAATAAGTCTTTGCGAGTAACTCTTCCATTGGTGTGCTTTTCAATTTCCGCACCATATTTATGAGGAACAGGAACGGCTCCTTTTGACCACATTGAAATATCTGGCGGATAGACGCCGAGAATATTTGCAAGATTAGAAGCTAAGCCGCGCTTTGTTTTAAGGTATTCATTTAATCTCATAGTGGTGATATTAGTAAATTACTAACGGATAGTCAATAGTAAATTACTAATTCACGCAATAGGAAAAAATATAGAAAATGAGTTATGAAATCAATTGATGAAATAAACAGAATTAATCTAGATATGCTTGTTCAAGAAACAAAAAGCAAAACTATTGAAGAAGTTGCAAAAATTGCCAATAAAAACCCAACTTATTTACGGCAAATAAAAAACAAAAGCATTGTTAAATCCAATGGTAAACCAGCAAAAATGGGGAGAAATTTAGCTAGGTCGCTTGAACAAGCTTTTAATAAGCCAGTTAACTGGATGGATACAAGTCACTCAGAAGAAAACAAAGAATCTGTCAATAAAATTAATACTGATAATAAGCTTTCCAAATTGGAGGTTGACCTTCTAGAGCAATTTAATAGAATTAAAAGTGAAAGTACAAAGATTAAACTTATAGGATATGTTGCAGGAAAGGCTGACGAAGAACGTTTTGCCAACAAAAGCACCGGTAGTTACGCTACCAGTATTACCAATAGAAAAAAAGCCAATAAATAAGAGTTCAGAATTGGCAAAAATATTGAAGTTTCCTGTATTTTTTTGCTTAATAATTAGTATGGTTAGTCACATGAATGATTAAATCTAGATTAGAAAAAATAAAAGATGGAATCAAGCAATTATTTTGTTTGGTCGGGGCTTTGGTTGGAACCGTTTTTGTATATAGTTTATTTGGCTACAGAATCTACGAAAGCATCAGGACTGACTTTAGCGCATGGATTTTTATTATTCTCATTAGCCTTGCGGCTGGTGGGTACGTAGTAATAAATGAAACTAAAGCTAGCATCAAAGAATCGGCATTGAATTTTATTAGTGGTTTTCTTGGAGTATTTTTGGTTATGGCATTCCTTACTGGCGGTAACGGATGCTCCATGCCAAAGTACTATGACAATTCTGACTACGACACAGAAACAAGCGATACTTGCTACGATAAGCAAGGGCCTTATAAATGTTGAGTAAAAGAAAAATCCTGATACTAATATCATTAAAACAGCAATACTAGAGCTGCCAATCTAGTTAATAAAGGGAGATCCATCATAAAATACGTATTAGCAATCATAGCGTTGTCATTATCATTATCAGCATTTGCACACTCTGGAAGAACCGATGCGAATGGCTGCCATACGGATCACAGAACTGGGCAATACCACTGCCATTAAGTTATCTTTAATATAAAACCCGCTCTAGCGGGTTTTTTTACGCCCTAACCCGCCCTCTTTCGAGGGCTTTTTTATGTCTAAATCAAATATATTAGTAATTTACTATTGACATAGTATTAGTATTTTACTAACATTCACCCATGCACTAAACAAAACCGCGAGTCGGTGAGTCGAGGCAAAGTCAGCAACGGGGTAACTATTCGGAACATAGATAGCTAGAACGTGCCACTAAGCCAAAGTTAGACGAGTGAAGTGTTATTAGTAGGTTTAAGTGTCCTTTAGCGTGGTGGTTTTTTAGTAGGTGAGGATTTTTACCGTTTCAGCACGACTCCTCCCACCTCACCTAGTTTTAAGCCATCACGACTAAAGGGCGCTTAGATAAATGGGAGAAGTATTAAATGACACATTTAGAACTAGCAGAAGATGCAATTGCGGATGAATTTAACCGCGTACTTGAGTGGGTTGATTATGACGTTCAATGCGCTCTGATTAAGGCTCTTTATAACTCAGTCAAGCTAAAGCAAAGCACCGACATTGTGATGTTTGCGAAGTCACTTGTTGAGGAAATAGACAGCGCAGCGCTCAAATATACAGAAGCTGAATTTGAGAATAGTCATGGCGATGAAGTGACGACCACTTGGGCGAATCGTCAAAGCGCCATGTATGAAGTCGGACACTCAGCAAAGGACATCTCATGATTGAGAACCTTTACATCACATTCATAGGCTTAATTTCTCTTTGCGCCCTCCTTATCTTAATTGGATTAATTGCAGAAAAGCGAGGCTGGGAATGAAGCATTACAAAGTAACAGTACGGCAAGACTCTTTTCAACAGGTTTTTGATGTGATCGCAAGCCATGTATGTGATGCAGTCATCTACGTTATTCAGAATAACCAAGAGATAACGGAGCAATGCAGCATTAAAGGTGAACCAGCATGAAGCGCTTTATCCAAAATTTGCTGTACTGGAAAGTAAAACGCGGCCTGTCTTGGGTAAATGCAATCAAAAAAGCAAAAGTGACAATTTAAGGAATATCAAAATGAGTACAGCATTACAAACTTTAGCTAATAATTTAGCTGAAAAAGTTGGGATGGGTAATTTAGGAGGTGAGCTTATTACTACATTAAAAGCCACTGCCTTCAAAGGGAATGCCTCGGACGATCAATTCATGGCATTGATGATTGTGGCTAACCAGTATGGCCTCAATCCTTGGACGCGCGAAATATACGCTTTCCCTGACAAACAAAACGGCATTGTGCCTGTTGTTGGTGTTGATGGATGGAGCCGCATTATCAATGAAAACCCTCAGTTTGATGGTATGTCTTTTGAGCAAGATGACGAGTCTTGCACTTGCATAATTTACCGAAAAGACCGTAATCATCCGATCAGTGCAACGGAATATTTAAGCGAATGTTTGCGCCCTGCTTTTAAAACAAAAGATGGTTATGAAATAAAAGGCCCTTGGCAGTCACATCCTAAGCGCATGTTACGCCACAAATCCTTAATTCAATGCGCTCGTTTGGCTTTCGGTTACACAGGAATTTATGACCAAGATGAAGCTGAAAGAATTATTGACGTAACAGGCCAAGCAACACCAAAACCACATGTGCCAGTTAAAGAGAAGGACTTGCTTTCTGACGATGAGTTTAATAGCCGTCTATCAAAATGGAAAGGGATTGTCACCAGCGGTACTCAAACACCTAGCGATTTAATTAACTCTATCAAAACCCGATACAGGATGACTGAGGAACAAGAGGAAGTTATTAGCGCATGGGGAGTGCAAACAATTGAGGGCGAGGTACTTGATAGCTCTTTTGTCAACGAAATGAATCAAGCTGAAAGTGAGAATAAATAATGCAACAACATAACCTAGAACAAGGAAGCCTTGAGTGGCACCAGCACCGCGCTAGTCACTTTAATGCGAGTGATGCACCTGCAATGATGGGTTGCTCACCATACAAGTCACGTACTGATCTTTTGCAAGAGCTTAAAACAGGATTAACAAAGGATGTTGATAGCCATACTCAAAATCGTTTTGATGAAGGCCACCGATTTGAGGCGCTTGCGCGTGGCATAGCTGAATCGATGCTTGATGATGAGTTATATCCAATTACAGGCACAGAAGGAAAGCTATCAGCTAGCTTTGATGGCCTGACAATCAACCGACAAATTGCTTTTGAGCATAAGCGTATCAATGAAACATATCGCGCTTGCGAAAAGGCTGAGGACTTGCCCCTCTATCTTCGCGTACAAATGGAGCAGCAGCTACATGTATCAGGCGCAAAGAAAACGCTATTTATGGCTACGAACTGGAATGACCAAGACGAACTAATTGAAAGCGTCTATTTTTGGTACACGCCTGACTTAGAGCTTCGAGAAAAAATCATCGCTGGATGGGCGCAATTTGAGAAAGACTTAGCTGAGTACGTGCCAGCGGCTGAAGTAGTTGAGGCTAAGGCTAGCGCAATTATGAGCTTACCAGCCATTAACATTCAGATTAAAGGGGAAGTAACCGCCAGCAATTTAACTGACTACAAAGAGGCCGCTACGCTCTTTGTTAACTCAATCAATACTAACTTAGTCACAGACCAAGATTTTGTTGATGCTGATGCTTCTGCAAAGTTTTGTGCTAATGCCGAGAAAGCCATTAAGAACGCTAAGGTCGCGGCAATTTCTCAAACCGCCAGCATTGATGAGCTTATGCGAACCTTAGATTTTGTCGAAGATAAGTTACGTAATACGCGCCTGACACTTGAGAAGCTTGTAAAAGCTGAGAAAGAAAACCGCAAGCTTAAAATCATTGATACAGCACAAGATGCTTATCAATTCCACCTTGAAAATTTAAGCGAAGAAACATGGCCTTTTCTTGTACCAAATATGCGCCCTAACTTTGCTGAGGCAGTAAAGAACAAGCAATCAATCAAGTCTATGCAAGATTCGGTAGATACTATGCTAGCCAATGCTAAGGCAGAGGCTGAGATTGTAGCTGCCGATCTACGTAAAAAGATCGCTTGGTACAAATCAGAAGCCGCTGATTTTGAGTTTCTGTTTTCTGATATTAAATCCTTAATCAACCTAGATATGGTTGCTTTCCAAAATACCGTCAAGCTTCGTATTGTTGAACATCTTAAGCGTGAAGATGAAAAAGCACAGGCTAAGGCTGAGGCAGCATTACGCCTAGAGGAAGCTAGCAAACAACAGGCGGCTCATCCAGTAGCTAATGATGTGCCTGTAGATGAAGTGAGGGAGGCTATGAAACCAGCAGCCAAACCAACACAGCCAACAGATTTTGAAATTGTATGTGCAGTAGCTAAAACATTCGGGGTGAACAATGTTCAGGCTGAGCAATGGATCTTAAACATGCAATTACGAAAGGCAGCTTAACCATGGCCTCAGTAAACAAAGTAATCATTGTGGGGAACCTAGGCAAAGATCCTGAGGTGCGATACATGCCTAATGGCGATGCAGTAGCAAACTTTAGCGTAGCGACTACTGACAGCTGGAAGGATAAGCAAGGGCAAAAGCAAGAGCGTACTGAGTGGCACAACATTGTCATTTACAGAAAGCTTGCTGAGATCGCTGGCGAGTACCTAAAGAAAGGCCGCTCTGTGTATATAGAAGGCCGCTTGCAAACTCGCAAATGGCAAGACAAGGAAGGCCAAGACAGATACACGACTGAGATCATTGCGGATCAAATGCAAATGCTAGGAAGCCGTGAAGAAGGTAGTAGCCAACAAGAAAGCAAATCAGCGCCTAGCAATCAACAAGATCATGGCTTTGATGCTTTTGATGATGAGCCATTTTAGTAAAGTAACTTTTAAGGAGTAGTAAAGATGAAAAAATTTATTGGTACAAAACTTATTAACGCAAAGCCCATGACACGGCTTGAATACAACGAATTTCGAGGCTGGACGTTACCTGCTGATGAAAATGGCGATGATGAAGGCTATCTAGTTGAGTATGTAGATGGCGGCAAGCCAAACACAGAGCAATACGCTGGATATGTTTCATGGTCGCCAAAAGAGCAGTTTGATAACGCATATCGACTAACAGAAAACATGACTTTTGGCCTTGCAGTTGAGGCTATGAAAAAAGGCGGCAAAGTTTCTCGTGTAGGCTGGAATGGAAAAGGAATGTTTCTCTTTTTAGTCCAAGGCTCTACATTCAAAGTGAATCGCCCTCCTCTACTAGGTATCTATGATGAAGGTACAACAATTAACTATCGCTCACATATTGATATGCGTACAGCCAATGGCGAAATTATACCTTGGGTGGCCAGTCAATCAGATTTACTAGAAGAAGATTGGGTTTTAGTGGATTAAGTTTATGAGGGGTGAGCCTAACAGTAATGCGGCTGCGCTTTCGTCCTTTCGCGTTTGAACACCCCTCACCATTTTCTAGCCTCTTAACTGCTTGTATCGAGGAAAGCTAGAGCGCGAAAGCTAGGCCTAGTGCCACATGGGGTGGCAAAAAAACTTGTCTAGGCCTAGCAAGTAGCTTTTATTTAAGGAGCAATACCATGGCAACAGTAACAATAACAATCAATGATCTCGGTGAAGGTGATGTGAATTTTAAGTTTGAAAGCGATCCTCCACTTGATATACATAGCGGTGAACGTGCTTCACCAGCGCAAGAAACAGGGATGTTTATGCTCCAGCAAGTACATCAAATGTTTGCTGAGCCTCAAGAGGTTGCTAAGCAATCTGAATCAGTCATTCAATCAGTCGATGGTGGCAGTTTTATGGTTGATAGTAAGTGATAGATAAATACGATATTCCATTTCTTATTTTTACTTACATTGGAATAGCAATATCGTGTTTTATGTTTGGATATTCGATCGGAATTGGAAATTAGAATGAATAAGCAAACACAAGAAGCCTTAATGATTGCGGAAGCAACCGCGCTAGAGCAGTCCGCAGATTAGAAATTTAATCTATTACCGAATGGGAAAGAAAAATAACTTGGGAAAATACTGTGACAGATGTAAAAAAATCACTATTTGGAGTAAGCATTATAAACATTGTAATTGTTGTGGATTTGGAGAATTGAAATGACTGAACATAAACACGCAGCACTATTAAGAATGGCGGCTGATAACGCTGACCAAAGGTTTACCTGTGATGGATTTGAACATACCTATGATATTAGAGGAGTTATTGAATGTCCACACAACAACTGGCGACCAGTAGCAAAGCCAAAGAAAACGATTAAGCGTTGGCTGTGGAGTGATGAATTGGGAGAGATTACGCAAGAATTATTTTCAGATGATGAAATAAAAGAATGGGATTACTCAATAAAACTCCTTTGGAGCGAAACAGAGTTCGAGGTTGAGCATGAATGACACCCAAACACAAGAAGCGTTAAAAAAGCTATCAGAAGCACAAGCGCAGTTAAATGACATTATTGGGATTGTTGGCGAATATATTTACGTTTCTGGTCAGCAGAATATGAATACTCATTTGTCAAGGAAGCATATTAATTTATGTAAAGCGATTGATAATTTATTGGAGTGCTTGAAATGAATAAGCAAACACAAGAAGCATTAGAAATGGCAAGACAACATATCCAAAGAGTAATGAGCGTTGATAAGAATACGCAGAATTACAATTGGTCGATGGATATACTGAAAACTATTGACGATGCACTAGAACAACCAGCGCAAGAGCCAACTTTAGATGTCGCACGTATTCAAGAAGATGGTTCAGTTGAATGGCGGCCTAATTTAGCTAGATTACCAGTTGGAACTAAACTTTATATTCATGATGATTTAGCAGGCGTTAGGTTTTCACCATGGCAAGGATTAACGGATGATGAGATAAGTGAAATTTCAGACCGCTTATATCTTGTTAGCAATGGTGAAACAGATGATATTGCTTTTACCCGCGCTATCGAACAAGCTTCCGCTAAAAAGAACGGGGTGAAATAATGGGTATTTTAGAAAGATTACAAAAAATAGCCGTTTGGACTAATAGAAAACTATTTTTAAAGTCCATGCAAAATAAATTAAGAGTAGGTACGTTACTACAAACAAAGCAAGTAGACGAAACCCTCACTTACGAAGTCACTAAAGTTGGTGTCTATCAAATAATATTAAGTCTCAAATGGGTTACTGGAAAAAATAATAAATCTGGATTAAATCCAATACATTTTATAAAAAACGATTTGATTGTGATTAATGAACATACCTTTGTTGTTGACACCGCATTTACTCATGGTTACGAAGGATGGAGCGCCTACGATAACTGTAAATTTAATATTTTATGGGTAGAAAAGAACGGGTTTGAGGTGGAATGATGTTCATAGTAATGGCAGTTAAACAAAAGTTTGCTGTTGAAATTGCAGGCACAACAGTGATTGCGGACTTAAGCTTTGCTAAAGGAATGATTGGCGCATTGCCAGTTTTTGAGACTTATGAAAAAGCCCATGAATGGGCTGGCGAAGGTATACAGATTTTAGAGGTAAAACATGCAACTAGTTAAACAAGCATACAGAATAGATGACCTAATGAAATTACTAGGTGTTAGCCGCCCTACTATTCATCGCTATCGCAAAAAAGGCATATTGCCGAAACCTGACATTGATACCGGTCATCCATTATGGTTTAAGACTTCACTAGAGAATTCATTACCAAACTTGACCACCACTCCATCATTTTGACGCGCTCATCAAAATATTCAGCCCGATGATATGCTGCTCTAACTGCATCAGTTTCTTTATGTGCAAGCTGTCTTTCAATTGCAGATGGATTCCAAAGCCCAGATTCGTTTAATGCGCTTGATGCAATTGATCTAAACCCATGCCCCGTCATTTTTCCTCTATACCCTAAACGATATAGGGCAAACAAAAGGGTATTTTCACTAATAGGATGTCCTTTGCGTTTTGGCGATTCCAATAAATAGTCCGCATTACCAGTGCTTGAATGAAGTTCTTTAATCAGTTTCATTGCGTGACTTGATAATGGCACTACATGCGGCTTTCCTAGTTTTAATCTTTCTTCTGGAATCATCCATACCTTATTTTTTAAATCAAACTCAGCCCATTTAGCCAGGGTCAATTCTCTAGTGCGAACAAACGTCAGCGCAAGCAATAGCAAACCAATGCGCGTAATTGATTCATCATAGGTGCTAATATCCTGAATCAGCTTACCTAGCTCATCAAAAGGCAAGGCTGTCATATGCTTACGTTTAGGCTGTCGTAATACCCTCGTTAAACCAATAGCAGGATTAACTTCAAGCTCTCCTAAGTCAACGGCATAGTCAAATACCTGTTTAACCCTGCCAGCAACACGGTGCGCGGTTTCAGTAATGCCTCGCTCGTCAATTGCTTGAACGGCCTGCACCAATTCTTTGCGCGTAATATTTGAAATAAGTTTTTGACCGACTGCTGGATAGATAAACTCCTCCAGCGTATTACCAATTTGAAGTTTGTGCTTGGCGTTTTTAAGTTTAGGCAGGTGAACCACCATCCACTTACGCGCTGCTTGTTCAAAGGTTAAGCCCGACTGTGCTTCTGTATTGAGTTTATATTTAAAGTCATGATGAAGTTTACGAGCGTCAGCAATCCCTAGTAATGGGTAACGCCCATAAGTTTTGGTTTGATATTTGCCATTGACCTTGTAGTTATAGCGCCAAGTTTTAGTGCCTGCTGCTGATATGAATAGGTGCAACCCATCAAAGTCAGTCACTTTATAAGCGCTTCCAGTAGGCTTTAAGCTATCAATTTGTTTGTTGTTTAGCATGGTAGCTAGGGTATAGAAATTTTATACCCTAGCACTATACCCTAGATGAGGTGAAACACAATGAATCAAAATGAAACAGTTTGAAACACTAGAGCCGCTAGAACACTTGATTTTGATATGATTTGAAACAGAATGAAACAGTATGAAACACAGGATTGGCGGAAGAGGTGAGATTCGAACTCACGGTGGGCGTGAACCCACGACAGTTTTCAAGACTGTAGCATTAAACCGCTCTGCCACTCTTCCGTCTTTTTTCAGCGATATATCGTTGCTGAGGGCGGCATTATAACACCAGAATTTAGTCGTCTGCTATATCTGAATCAGGAAAAAGTACATCCGTATACCCAAATTGTCTAAGATCTTGAATTCTCATGGGATATAAAACGCCATCCAAGTGATCACATTCGTGCTGAACCACCCTAGCATGAAACCCACTCACTAAACGATCAATCACTTGGCCATACTGATCAAATCCCTTGTAGTGTAATCGTTGATATCTGGGAACGATACCGCGCATACCTGGCACAGAAAGGCAGCCCTCCCAACCATCTTCCATCTGATCTCCAACAAAAGTCAGTACTGGATTAATCAAAACGGTATAAGGAACCTGTTCTGCATCTGGATATCTTGGGTTTTGTCCGACACCAAAAATAACCACTCGCTGGCTCACACCAATTTGAGGTGCAGCGATACCGGCTCCATTCATATGCTTCATCGTATCTTGCATATCATTAATTAACGCATGCAACTCAGGTGTATCAAAAGCCTCAACACTTGCTGCGGATTGAAGCAACACCGGATGACCCATTTTAAGAACAGGTCTAATGGCCATAAAGCATTACCACCTGTTCAATCACTAGGCATACACGCGCCATCGTTGCATCCAAGACTTCACTAATATCCTCATAACGAATCTCATGAAGACTATTGCCTCGCCCTGCTGCAAA